>Ga0115856_100466_pt1 | contig 15273 bp, 7 predicted proteins | sample InSIn4gowninarea_FD_83870 | JGI IMG/M metagenome (GOLD analysis project Ga0115856, IMG submission 83870)
AAATATTCTGTTTAATCCACTGTGTTTTACTGCTGTAAAAGTAAAAATATCAAAAGGTCATGGGCGCAGGTAAATAACAAAAATAAGTAAAACTTAGAACATTGTTCTTGTTCGGTAAAAATGGCTGCTGAAAACGAAACTAGCGGAATCGAAAGATTGAGTGACAAGAATTTTCAGGTATGGAAATTTCAGATAGTAATATTGTTTAAAGCTCATGATATATACGATATTGTGTCTGGAAAAGAAAAACTTCTAGAAACTTTTGATGATAAAAAGAAAAAAGAATGGGAGCGTAAAGATGCGAAAGCTCAGAAGTATATTGTTTCTACTATTGAGAAAACTCCTCTAATGCATATTGTGAATTGTACAACATCTAAACAAATGTTTGATAAATTGTGTACCATATATGAGCGCGATTCCGAACAACAGAAATATTCGTTATTACAAGATTTCTTTAATCTCAAATTTGAGAAAGGATCCGATGTTGTGTCGCATATCAGTAAAATAGAAAATTTAGCATATCGTTTAAAATCAATCAATCAAGAAGTAGATGAAAAAATGGTAATTTCAAAAATCCTTGTTACCCTTCCTGAGCAATATAAATATTTCATTAGTGCATGGGAATCCATGAGTAGTGAAGAAAAGACTTTGACAAATTTAACATCGCGTTTAATTTCTGAGGAATCAAGATGTCATTTAGAAGAACCCAAAACAGAATCTTTAGCTTTTAGAGCAAATGAGTTGGCCTGTTTTAAATACAAGAAAAATCAAAATATTTCACGTTACTATGGCAATAAAAATTCTGATGAGAAACGGTGCTTTAAATGTAACTCGAATACTCATTTGGCTAATTTGTGTTCAAAAACGCTCGGTAATAACTCAAGGCAATGTTGTAGAATTTGTAAAAAGAATAACCACGCTGAAAAAGACTGTTTTTTTTCGTCCAGATAAGAATAAATCGAAAGGTCCCGGTGGAAATAAACAAGTTTCGTTTTTAAGTGTAAATATAGAGTCCAAAACTAAGGATGTAGAATTTGTTGTTGACTCAGGATCCTCTTCTCATATGGTAAATAATAAAAATTTGTTAAAAAATTGTAAAGAAATATCAAGTCAGATTGGTTTAGCTAAAAAAAAACAGAAAATATGTCAGCTAACAGTATTGGAGTAGTAGAAACAAAAGAATGTATTTTTCATGATGTATTGTATATTCCAGAGTTAAGTAAAAACCTTTTATCAGTCAGTGCGATAACTAAAAATGGTGGAGAAGTAAAATTTTTTGGAAATAAGGTAGAAGTAAGAAAGTCGGGAACAAAAATTTTTGAAGGTGTAAAAAACGAAAGTGGCCTATATTGTGTATCAATGGGTAAAAATGAAGATGAAATAACGGCATTAGCAGAAAATTTTATTGATGATGTTGATACGTGGCATAGAAGGTTAGGCCATCTTGGATACCAAAATATGAAAAACTAGTTCCGATTTCTGATGGGATGAATATAAGTAATATTAACAAAGTCAAAAAGGTGTGTGAAGTATGCTTGGAAGCTAAACAAACAAGATCACCATTTAAAAGTGAAAGAACTAGGACAAGTAGACCTCTAGAAATAATTCACACCGATGTTTGTGGTCCGGTTGATCCTGTAACATGGGACGGTAAAAAATATTTTATAACATTTCTTGATGATTATACACATTTTCTTATGGTTTATTTGATTGAAGGAAAGTATGAAGTAATTGATGCAATTAAAGAATATGTTGCTGAAGTAGAAGCAAAGTGGAACTATAAAGTATCAAAGATAAGATGTGATAATGGTGGAGAATATGCCAACAAAAATCTAAGTAATTGGTGTAAAATGAAAGGAATTATGTTAGACTATACAATACCCTACACACCTCAACTAAATGGAAAAGCTGAGAGAATAAATAGAACTGTGATGGAAACGACTAGAGCGTTGTTAAGTGATTCAAAACTACCTAAAAACATGTGGGGTGAAGCTTTGAGAACAGCAGCTTACTTGATGAACAGAAGTCCTACGAGCACATTAGATACTACACCTGCTGAAAAATGGTTCCAGAAAAGGCCAGATTTGTCAAAATTAAAAATATTTGGAAGTATTGTCTATGCACATGTAAATAAACCAATCAAGAAACTTGATTCAAGAACTGAGAAATATATTCTTGTTGGATATGGAACAAATGGATACAGATTATGGGATAAAAATATGAAGAAAATTATAATGTCAAGTGATGTAAAAGTCATTGAAGACTGTAAAAATGAGACTATCAATTGTAAATGATAAAGATTCAAAGACAACAGTTGTCAACGAAAGATGTTTTACGGATGATGAGAGTAGCGTGTCAGAAGATCAGCAAAATGATGTAACAGACGATGGAAGTCAAGATACTGAGGATATAGGTAGACCGAAGAGAACAAGAAAATTACCCGAGAAATTTCAAGACTATGTAATGCTGTCATATGAAGAAGCTATATCAGGAGAAGAAAAAGAAAAATGGAAGTTAGCAATTGATGAAGAAAAGAAATCCTTAATAAAAAACAAAACTTGGAAACCAGTAAATCCTGAAGAAGCAAAAGGAAAAGTAATAAGTTGCAAGTGGGTCTTTACGGTTAAAAGAGAGGGACGTTATAAAGCAAGGCTTGTCGCAAGAGGATTTGAACAAGAAGAAGGCATAAACTATCAAGAAACCTACAGTATCAAGAAACCTACAGAAATGCAGCATTAAGAACTATTTTTGGAGTAGCAGCTAAGAACAAATATAACATAAATTGTTTTGACATCAAGAGTGCTTTCTTGTATGGAAAATTAGAAGAGGATGTTTATATGGAAGTACCAGAAGGATTCAATTATGAAAATAAAATTTTAAAATTACAAAAAGCCTTATATGGATTGAAACAAGCTCCTTTAAGGTGGAATCAACATTTTTCAAATTTTCTAAAAGAGAAAGGCTTTATTCAAACGAAATGTGACAGATGTGTTTTTAAGACAAATGATGGAAAAATGATTTTGGCAATTTTTGTGGATGATGGAATCCTAGTGGGAAGCGATCAAGGAAAAATGGAAGAAGTATTGGAAAATCTGAAAACAGAGTTTGAAGTAAAAATTGAAAAAAATCCAAGAACCTTTTTAGGAATAGAGATAGAAAAGAAAGAAGAAGGAATAATGTTAAGCCAAACAGACTATGCAGAAAATGTTCTTAGAAAATATGGGATGGAGAACTGCAAAAATTCGGAGATACCTATTGTTGTAGGATCGCATGAAGGAAATGAGAAGACGAGTGTTTTTCCTTACAGAGAAGCGGTTGGGAGTCTCTTGTATCTTTCAAATAAAACTCGTCCAGATTTAACTCTCGCTGTAAGTCTAGAAAGCAGGCATGTTGAAAAACCAAATTCGAAGGATATAGAAAATGTAAAAAAGACTTTACGCTATTTAAAAGGAACTAAGCATCTTGGTATTTTGTACAAGTCAAATTTGGATAATCCAGAAGAAATTTTAGATGTATATTCCGATGCAGACTATGCTGGAGATGAAGAATCAAGGAGAAGTACAACAGGATACGTGATTTTATATGAAGGAAGTCCAGTGAGTTGGTGTACCAGAAAGCAACCAATAGTGTCATTATCAACAACAGAAGCTGAATATATAGCAGCAGCAGACTGTGTAAAAGAAACTCTCTATCTGAAAAACTTTTTGCAGGAAATAACTGACAAGGACGTTAAAGTAAACTTAAATATTGATAATCAGAGTACCATGCAAACTTTAATAGACGCAGTAAACATATTGAAGTTAGATATCATTTTTTGTGTGAAAGTGTTAAAAATGAAAATATCAATTTGATTTATGTACCTACTGAATATAACATTTCTGATATGTTTACTAAACCATTGCATGGTCCTAAATTTAATAAGTTTAAGAATTATTTAGTGTGTTAAAAGTTTTTTTCTGTTGTAGAATATGCTTAAAATATTGTGTTTAAAAGTTAATATTGTTAATTGTAAGATTTTTAAAAATATGCAAAAATTAAGGGAAGGTGTTAAATAATAATTTTTGATTTTTTTATATAAGTGGTTTTGGCAACACTATGTTTTGTTGCTGTTAAAAGATTTTTTGATTTCGCTCTCTAGCCGATATACAATGGCAGCCGTATGTGTAATGTAAAGTGCGTGTGTTTTCTGTTTTGTATTTTTGTGATGGTTGATAAGAATAAATATTCTGTTTAATCCACTGTGTTTTACTGCTGTAAAAGTAAAACTATCAAAAATTGTGAACGTATTCTTGATATTTCAGTAATATTTCATCTGATTTAAAGACTCTATAGCTATTCTTAAGTAGAAGCAATGCTGAAAACTTTACTCCGCACATTTAAAAGTTTAGTATTAGCTAACATTTAAAAATTTCAACAACGTCGACAGGTTTAAAAAATTATTAACCATTGGAAAATGGCTTTTACTCCGGTTGATAAAATTGTCGTTGAACGTTTTCATCTTTGATCGATACCACGGCAACCGTTTTATTATCTCTACTAATAATAAAGCAGAGAGTATGTGTGTATATTTGTTTGTATGTATGTTTGTCAGCTGACTTTAGCATAGAAAAAAGGCACACAGAGACACAAAATTTGGCACACAGGTAGAGTTTCGTCCCTATTTTTGCACCTCGAAGGCGGAATTTTAAAATTTTAATTAGAACGTCTGTAATTAAATTAAAACATAATTAACAGTTCATTTTACCCCTGGAATGGCAACAATAAATCAATTGCATTTCGCGTGCCCGTTAAAGCTAGCGTTATAATTTATTCATTGTTATGAAAAGGCGTTGCCATCTAATTCCTCCTAAATTCATTGTTATAACTTTATATTCGATGTGCGTGTTTCTTTGTTTATACATTCATAGCCTTCATATCCAGCCATTAAGACTAATAACATTTCGCGTCGTTTTTCTAACTGTCTTTCTGGCAACGGTTAATCCACGAAGTTTAATAATTTTCATATATTTTCACTACAATTATATGTTTCAATGTCGTTTTTCTAATTTTCTTAGAGTCCACCCCGCTTAAACGAACATCAGCGGTTCCAACCTACATTATTCGATTAAGCCTGGAAATTCGATTAGGCGGTGAAACAAATATAGGCGGTAAAGGGAGTGTGATTATGCGACCAAAAACCGAAAATATTTGCAGTAATACTCGCGATAATTTTACCTTTTTAGTTTTAAAGTAAAACGTAGTTATTACATTATTTTAATTAACTTAATTGTAACTTCTAATTGTCTTACTGGTAACGGTTAATCCACGAAGTTTAATAATTTTCATATATTTTGACAACAACTATATGTTTCAATGTCCTTTTTCTAATTTTCTTACAGTCCGCCCCGCTTAAACGAATATCAGTGGTTCCAACCTATATTATTCTATTAAGCCTGGAAATTCGATTAGGCGGTGAAACAAATATAGTCGGTAAAGGGAGTGTGATTATACGACTAAAAACCGAAAATATTAGCAGTAATACTCGCAATAATTTTACCCTTTTAGTTTTACAGTAAAACGTAGTTATTACATTATTTTAAATAACTTAATTTAAAGTATAGTAAATTCTTTAAAACTTCTGATAAAAAATTTTTTGATGCAACTCTGCTCAGTTTCATAATTAATATTGGTGATAAGAAGTATTAAATTTTCAAATTTCCATTCTTCTAGAATTTTCTGTGCATTGCGATTAATGCACAACTATATGTTTCAATGTCGTTTTTCTAATTTTTCGATGTCGTTTTTCGTTTTTCAAACGACATTTTTAATGTCGTTTTTCGTAATTTCACACTTGCGTCTGTGAAATATGAAAGTCTTTGGCAATTCCGACTTGCGTTTTACGATTTTTAATTTGCTCTAGAAATATTAATTTATCGCATAAACGAAGATTTTTACGTTTCGCATTATCGGGTTTCGAGATAAATTTCTTTCAGAATAAAGTGCTTTCGACAGTGTGTAAAAATGCAATAACGCACGACCATTGACTTGAGCTGTTGAAAATGACCCCCACTAGCTGTCACAAAAAGAGGGTGCAGGTAGGGGACTAATAGGTCGACAAGGGGGCAAGAGTATGTCACCCTTTTTCAGTAGAAGGATCCAGATATTCTTTTCAAACAAAACAGAAGGAGAAAAAGTAAAGATAAATGTTTCCTTCACACACATTTTTACTTTGATTTTTTTTACATTGACATTTTTACATTCGATTATCCGAGGACGGCCTCTGAAGATTTTCCGTTAAAACGGGGAAAATTAACATTGATCCTATGGGAATAACTTTGGTTCTAAAAGATTTTATTCTAATAAGCGGGGTATTCGCTTATCCGTGTCCTCAATAAGTGGCAACAACTGTACTGGCAACGATTAATTTATTGTATTTTGCGTTTCCGCTAAAACTAGCGGGCTTGCACGCTAGTAATAAATAAAAAAGAGGAAAAAAAATCCAAAAATTAAAATGGAGTTTAGTTGTTTAGTTTTTTTTCTATATTTTTCTTCCATAAGATAATATTTTAACACGGCGAAGGTATGAAATTTAGCGTTCTGGTACAGAAAAATACGAAGGACAAAACCTCATTGCCAAATTTTCTGGCTTATTTTCCGGAATAATTTTTTTATTTAGAAAAGCGATATTTATTTTATAATGCAAAATGCTTCTGCTCAGTCTAGAATCTGGCAACAAAATTCTCAAAACCTTTAAATCTTTGATGCATGAATGCCATGACAAAGATTTTGCTCATAATAGAAGCAGTGGATAATTAAAATCAACGCAGAGTTTAATTTTCCTATATTTTTCAATAGAAAATCTTTCTACCGGTTACAGTTGGAAACACCATTTTCCAATGGCTGAAAACTCCGGCACCAAGACAGTTCTAAAAGATTTTTATGTTTGATTTCTTTATACATTCTAGCCAGAGCTTTTAAAAATGCTGAGACCTTCGTATTCAAACTTGTTAACTAGTACTTCAGACACTTAATTCAGTTTTTGTTGTACGAAGATTAAATTTTCGTTTTAGATCAGGTGTAGATCTTCCATTTTTCGTGTGGCTCCTTGTTTCAACTGATCCTAAATAAACAGCATTTCATATTTCTGTCTATTTTTAGACTAGGTATAGTTTTAGTTATATTTCAGTACTTTCACTTCAAACTTGCCAGTTTATAAATGAAAAATATGCGTGTAAGTTACAGCAGGGGAGCCATAACATAATTGTTTTAATCCAACGATGCGGCACTTAAGCGGTAAGCTCATGGCCCTGGGGATCGCCAGAATGGATGGTCAAATTGTGAGTCCGCCATCGTTGCCCCTAACTGGACTACACAGAGATGCACTTATGTCTCACTTTGGAGTCGAACCAGGACCCATGGCTAAGGAAGCAGAAGCGCTATCCACAGTGCCCACTGGGCGGTTATAATATAATTATATGAGTTAAAATGATATTCTGCAGATTATGCGTGATATTGAGAAAAATATCTTTATTGGGGTTATTCCATGGCTGTTGTTTATATAATTACCGCTGTAGACATAGTTTGGGAAGCATATATGAACACTTAATTAACTACGAATCTGAAGTTGAATGTTTACTTTTTTGTTTGTTCTCCTTTATTTACATTCATCTATTTTTTAATGCATTTTAAATTATTTTTTTACGTTTGTTTATATTAATAGAATTCGTTATCATAATGTATTTTTATCAAAAAGCTATCTTTATTAAGCAATCTGTATTTTTACTAGATTTGTATATGTCCAAGCTTCGCTATTTCTACAACTTGTATAATATTTGACATCAAATAATGATGAAAAGGAACATTTTCCTCTGCTTTTCTAGAGATTTGTGACGTTACTGAATTACATATAATTCAGGGTGTAATGAAACTTAAAATGTTTAATTAATTTTCTTTTATATTCTTCTTATTATTATTCTTGTTATCTATGCTTTTTCTTTCGAATTTTGCTTGTGCATTAAATATTTCTACATATAAATGTGCAAACAAAGTGCAGCATTGAGTTCTACAAATACGAATGTGCGATCATTCAACAGAGGTTTATTTGCAATTAAAACGCAATTTACATTGTAAAAGTTTTATCCCGAGGTTTTGATTATTTGAAGTACCTACACGGGAAATGTTTTTTCATAACGTTACTTTGAATGATTGTGAGTAAACCTATGATATTTCTCAATTTTTGCGTTTCTTGTACGTCTAGTATATAAAAGGTTTGTTTTTCAAATTTCAGGTTTCATTTTCGTTTCTAGTGCGTCTAGTATTTAAAAGGTTTCTTTTTCAAATTTCATGTTTCAGGTTTCATTTTCGTTTCTAGTGCGTCTAGTATTTAAAAGGTTTCTTTTTCAAATTTCAGGTTTCAGGTTTCATTTTCGTTTCTAGTGCGTCTAGTATTTAAAAGGTTTCTTTTCCAAATTTCATGTTTCAGGTTTCATTTTCGTTTCTACTGCGTCTAGTATTTAAAAGTTTTCTTTTTCTTATTAGTGTAATTATTTTATAACATCTGAAATTAGTTATATTCAACGAGAAAACGAACTAATATAACGTTACACGAAAAAAATTAAAAACTTCTAATAGGAATTTAGTGTCGGGCAAACATGTAGTCACGTAACCGTGTGTCGGGCAACTGAGTATCGGGAAACCAAATGTCTCCGTCGTAACCGAATTCAAAAGATGCAACAGTTTTTTCAAAACACATTATTTATTATGACTGTTAATTAACATACACATTACGACTCAATTACGAATTATTAAATAAATAAAAATTACTTTTTACTGTGTACAGTGCCTTAAATTCTCGTAATATAAGTCTCAAATAGAAAAACAACTGGAAGGAACATTTTTTTAAAACGAAGCCTTACTAGCTTAAACATAAAATGAATATTTTATTTAAAGTTGAATGACAACATCATGTATGAAAATACATATGAAGATACATATCATGTGAAAGATTTAAGGTTTCAAAAATGTAAATGCGAAAAAAGGATAGATGATTCAAAACTGTATTAGTGATTAGTAGGGGAAACTAGGGAGGTTTGACCCACCCTACTTTTTTCACATTTAAACATTTATTCAACTGATGAGCAGCAGATGGTAGAACAATATCAAGTAGAATAATATGTTATTTCTGTTTGTTAGTCATTTGCAAATAGAATTTAGGAGAAATCACAAGTGATAGTTTTTTCAGCCCAAAAAATTTTTTTTGATGTTGCACGTTCATCTCTCCTGTGTCATTTGCCAGCAACATATATAGAATTACGTTTTATGTTTATATACTTAAATTAGCATGCTAAAAGACAATGAAGTTGCTTTTTACTTAAACTTGTGATTTTAGTGTGTTTTCTTAACTTTTTTCCCACATGGTTGTTAAGGGAGGTTTGACCCACCCTACTTTTTTCATATTTAAACATTTATTTAACTGATGAGCAGCATATGGCAGAACAATATCAAGTAGAATAATATGTTATTTTTGTCTGTTAGCCATTTGCAACCAGAATCTAGGAATAATAACAAGTGATAGTTTTTTCAGCCCAAAAATTATTTTTACTGCTGTAAGTTCATCTCTCCTGCGCCATTTGTTAAATAAAAAAGTTATTGTTTTCTTTTCAATACAATTATTGTCTATTGCTTGTAATAATTTATCTCTAGACATTTAATTATTGCATCATGACTTTTATTAACTTTAAATTCATGTGGGTCAGACCTCCCTCATAGTGGGTCAAACCTCCCTCAAGTGGGGAGGTTTGACCCAGTTTGGACACTCTTGAAATGTAGATAATTGTAGAAAAAAATGTAGATAATTTAAGAGGAAAAAAAATGATGTAAAAAGATGCCAAACATTATAAGCTAACAAATAAAATCAAATTTGAAATTTGATTACGTCCCAAAAAAATAATAAAAATACTTTTGTGAAAAGTGGGTCAAACCTCCCTAGTTTCCCCTATATCATAATCACAGTACTATTATGATATACTAATATTAATGATAGTATTAGTAATTTCAAATATATATATTAGTATTATTGGTATATGAATTGATTGTGAAAGAAAATATGTACAACGCATGATTTCTCTAAAAAACGATTATAGGTAAAACAAATCCGTTGTAAACATTTGCGTCTTAATAAACTGCTTCTCAGAGGTAATAATCTAGTTAAAAATTATTTTTTGAGGTGTATATTTCGACATTTATTCTTTCCAATTTGCTATACATTTTTAATTAATATTTCTTTCTATGTTTCTATCATATTTTCATTGATAAGATTTTGAATATTTTCTTTTAATTGGTAAATTATAATACTTTTGCAATTGTTATCTTCATTTTGAATGCATTTTTTTCCTTTTGAGCATTTCACTTCTATCATTAACGTAAGGAATAGCCTTTTTTATGAGAAGCAATGACATGCATATAAGCACACTTTGGATGTGAAAAGAAATTAAAATCCATGTTTAATTTGTTTCTTCAGTTTTTTTTACATTTTTCACACATAAACGTAAACTTAAATATGGTTTTTGTAAAGCTATTTCTCAATTTTATGTATTCCGCAGTTCTATTTGTATAAATATTCAAAATATCTTTCTAATCAAAGCTTTCTAAATTGTTTATGCAAGCAAATATATTGATGTCAACAATTTAAGTAAGGAAATAGAGAATTGTATTTCATATAACTAACAACGTTAAAAATAAACAACCTTTTGTTTTCGAAAAGCTCATGAAGTACAAGAAAGAAAGAAATTTGTTTTTTCTTATTTATTTGATGCTTTTTCAGTCTCATTTACAAAGCCATATAATTAAAAAGTGTTATGAGAGTGAAGTTTCACACGCATAAATACTAAAAAAATCTGTTAAGTCATAAAAAATGCATTTAACAACAATTGATTTGCAATATTAAAACATTCTGCCTACACTTCCTCTTGTTAACAAACGATGAGTTTATTATAACATGGCGTTTCAACATCTTTGCTTTGTGGTAGTCAGTTGTATTATTTCGTTATATCAAGCAGTTATTTGATGCTTGTTTTTCTTGATTAAAAATATTCGTTTCAGTCTCGACGCAAGACAAGTCTGTACAAATCAAAGCTGGCTAAATTTGACCAGTCAATACCCACTGACTATTATTTGCATTGGCTGTTGCCACTTCATTTCCGTTTCAGTTGTTATTGATGTATATTTACATGTGAGACTTTACTATTCGTATCATATCATCATAGTCATCATAATTCATATATGATTCTTTAATTGATGGAATACTGATTATTTTGACCTACCAAATAGTTACTGATGCTTATTTGTCTTCATTTAAAAGCTTGGTTTCGATGTTCACACAAAAAGTGTGCTAGTAAATATTGACATACTGATACTTGCACGCGTCATTGCATTTTCATTTAAGATTTTTTTAGTATTTGTCCAATAGATTTCGATTGTCCTTCATTCACTATTCAATTCTGTAATTGATAGAATTTATGTGTTATATTATGATATGCTGTTGTTGTTACTGCTTGTCCCCACTTGACCAACTGCATGATCGGGTAAAGTCCTTTATGGGTGATAAGGTGAGGAGAGCGATTTCCATTTAAGCGAGAACCAGTGGGTGAAAGTCCGACTTGGCTCAGATTCTTGCATCTCTTAATTTTGAGCCAACTTTCCGGTGACAGACCGTCATATGGCTTGGCACCCCCAGAGGTATAATTGAGACATGGAGGACATTGGAGCCACGACAGATTTTACGCGCGCCAGCTCCCTTTAGCGAACACGGTCCTGCGTGCCAACCAGATGGCGAGAGGTGGCCACCCTCCCTAGCACTGGCCTCCGGCTTTGCTGCAACGCTTTCGGTGTTCCATTGGGAACCGAACTTCTACCAACTGATCCACATCAAGTACATATACATTTTTGCCAGTCGTATCAATGTCACACTCTTTTGGGTCTAATCTTATTAATTTATTTTTAATTAATAGAGGTCCGTTTCCTTCTTTCCTAAATTATATAGGAAAATATGACTCACCAAATTGCATATGCTCCGGTTATGGCGATGCTTTGCACTATGCTTGGGATTGCTCCGTCACAAAGGAATATCACTTTGTCAAACTATCTTTAAATTCAGAAAATATTTGGTTATCTAATTTAATTAAATATACCAGTAATAAGACCAAGATATGTAGATTAGTAAAGTGGTTATCAGACAATGAGAGTTTCTTGAGACCAGTTTAAAGTTTATACCTTCCAAACCAGCTTTCTTTTATGTTATTACTTTTTTTTAAAGTTTGTATATAATTCTAAATTTATTATTATTTTTCTAAGGTGTTAATTTATTATGTTTTTTTCTTTATTTTAAAATTCTATACTAAATTATTTTATAAAACGTTCTTTTTACTGTTCTCTTTAAAATTATTAATTTAATAATTTATGATAGTCTCAAAATTCGTTCAAAAATTGCAAATAATATCTGTATTCTGTATACTGATATATATTAGTATCTGTTTAGCATAGAGGTTATCACTGCATGTTAATTTTGTATTTAAATTATTTATTTTATATCAACGATCCTCGGTGAAATAGGCCGTTGGTTTACCCCCCCCATACTTGTATATAATATACATGCTACTTATTTCATTCCATCCATATTGTAATATGATATATTTATCTTTTGTAACTTATATGAATTTAAATAATTCCTATTTTCCTGTTGGTGGTCCCGGATTGGGCCATTATGCATGGGTTTTGTTGGATTGTAGATTTTCGTTCGACGAGGAATTGAATTCAAAAGCTTACGCCGACTCCTCGTCGAAGGTGAAGTGATCCACATCGGGACATAATCATATGTAGCGCAGTCATTTATGCATGTCTTCATTAAAAAGGTTTTTCAATGTTCAAACTGGATTTTTTACATCGAAAAAGTGAAACCTGGCCTAAGTAAGCCAGTCGGTAATGACAGACTCATATTTGTACGTTTCTGTCCATGTCAGTTCCTACTGATATTTATGTATGAAATTCACTGGATTATTTCAATGCACATCAAGCTATTACTGATGCTTTTATTGCCTTCATGCCTTCATTAAAGCTTTGTTACCATTTTTCGAATCAATCTCGTTTTCTTTCTTCGTTTACTATGTGTGGTCCGAACCAGTGAAATGTTTAAGCTCCTTGAATCAACGAATGAAAATCAACGTTCGTTGCAGCGATTCAGACACAAGTATATGTATCCAGATTTATAAATTCCACAAAGAATGCATTTAAGTAGTTTATATATAAAATTTCTAAAACTACTTTTCTATCTACTCTAAAACTTGAAACGTTGAAACGTAAGCTTATGAGGTTTGAACTTATTGATTATAGAAATATCCTTTCAACATCCTGTATTTAGTAATTTATAAGAAAAATATAACAAGGGCTGTTTTTTTAAAACCTCCAATTGACTATAAAAAAAGTTTATTTTGATTTAACATGTGGTGCCGCCTGCATCAAAAGACTGTTCTTTGCGAAACGTCGTAATGCCTGAAGCAGTTTCCCGCCTTCACAAAAAGCCCGCGAACCGTTCCGCGCCGGCGGGAATCACAGCAGAATTTTAGTCTCTTGCACGGAAAAGCGCGGCAGAAGATCCACCTATAAAACCAGAGGTTCCAGCAGAATCAAGAGAGCTGACGACGACGATGATCAAATAAAGACGTTAAAGTTTTACCGTAGGAGTTTTTGCATTTAAGATGCAGACGGCATCTTTGTTCCAATGCATAATTACTTTTAATTAAATGTTTCCATTTCTCTTTAACTTTAAATATTTTGCTTTCGCTTTATTAAATCGCATCATTTAAAATCATCACCCTGATTCATTATTGGAAGACATGCCCGTACTAAATAACATAATAATTTTACTTCCAAAACTACAGCTGGTCTCTACTTATTCTTCTTCATAATCGGCAAAACGGTTGAAGTATTTGAATTAGTCATGTCGCGACACAGGCATCTCGTTACCGTCTGCAGAAAAGTCAGCTACCAGCTACCAACGAGGACCGATACGGTTTGACGGCATTCATAACTATGCGCTGGAACTGCTTTAATAATCGTAAACCATCGTTTACCTCTGACCTTCTGACCGATAGGGTCAACGAAGTCTACAGTTGTAACAGACTTGCACCCTTCTCCATCTTCACCAAGGACGTCGGTTCACTTTTCATTAAATTGTTTACTCTATATTCCTGTACGCTTTATTCACACTGCGATAGATTTCAGCAACCCTAAGTCCTTCTGCTTGCGGGAAACGGATTACACGTCGTAACTCACATTTGCATCGATCGTAACCAGGGGCGCACACATTGGGAGGGTCCACAGGGTCCGGACGCCCCCCCCCTAGAAACAGCTTTATAATTCCCTTTTTTATAGGTAATTTTAGAATTTGTCTTTTTTCAATAGTAACCTAACCAGTTTCAGAATTCAGAAAGTCCTTTCGAGCATTCCTGTCTAGATAACTAAACAGCAAGGTAGTTCAGGGAAATACTGGAACCCCCATAGTTCCAATATGCCTGTCTAGGATGAGATATTTCTGCCTTTTAGCGGAATTCCCCATTTTGAGATTTTGTAAAAATTTCGAGTTTAGCCTTTTTTCTGTCAAAATCCTGTTTTTCCTGTGTTCTGATTTAAGAATCTGCAATTCAAAATTTACGGATGGGGCATACTGTAAATACTGCGCCTTACTGTGTCCATCCGCTTGAAATATGTTTAACAATAAAAATAAAAATGAAGAAAAAATTGTACTACCCATGTTTTAGATGCAAATGCAGTCAAAGAAAATTCGTGAAACAGGAAGATATTTAATTCTTTGATTAAAACAATTATTTTATATGTTCTAAGTAAAAATGGCTACTTGTTTTTTAAATAAAACTATGTTTTTATTAAAAATGACTATGTTTGTATTTAAATGGCACAAGAGATATTCCTGTGTCTGTCAGTCTTGTTTGCGTACCCTCCTAATTTTAGTTTTTGGACACCCCTCCCCCCTTGGAAAATTTTCTGTGTGCACCCCTGATCGTAATGGCCATGTTCAAGTACCCAATACCATACCATACCAAGTATCAACACCATACGTTTGATGCAACGGAGCCGACAACTATAGAGGTTGTTGTGGGGGAGCTGAGCAATTTCTCGATTCACAAATCTGGCTTTTGCTTATTTCGTATTCCCTTAGGAGGCTAAAAAAACAGCCCTTGTAGTCGAAACCTCACTAAAAAATTCAAATAGTATTTTAATGTG
>Ga0115856_100467_pt1 | contig 15246 bp, 13 predicted proteins | sample InSIn4gowninarea_FD_83870 | JGI IMG/M metagenome (GOLD analysis project Ga0115856, IMG submission 83870)
ACAAATCTTCTTTAAGCGGCATTGTAAAGGCAGGCTTTGAATATGTAGGTAAATTATACACAAACGCAAATAGCGATGTTGTATTGGAATCCAATGACCTTGCAGAAACTTATCGGGATATTTTGGAAAGCATGGACATTCAATTATCCAATGATATAGCCGCTTCGTGCTGGAATTGCAGCAGTCCTTATTTGAAAAAGAGAAAGCCCGAATGTTGCTGCTCAACTGCGGGCAGCGAATGCACCGGCAATACTATGCTTCCAATGAAAGCCTAATTCTAAAACTTAAAAGCAATCAGGTGATAAACGCTGTATATAACAAGCGTATGGGAACTTATTGTGCCAACATAAACAAGACAAAAACACTAAACTATAATTTTTTATAACTCTTTAAAAAACATCAACAATGAAAAGGATTTTATTAACCTTATCCCTAACAGCGTTCGGTATAACGTTGTTAAATGCCCAACAAATTAAGGGCACCGTCAAAGACGAAAGAGGCAAAGCTGTAAATGATGCCACTGTTTCCCTCTTAAGAGCAAAAGATAGCTCTGTTGTAAAGCTGGAATTATCTAAGGAAGGCAATTATGTATTCAATGAAGTTGCTCCTGACAGCTTATTAATAAGCGCCGGCTATGTAGGGTATGAGACCGTTTATTCTACTGCTTTTTTCTATGCAGGTGAACCGATGAATGCACCGGCATTAATGTTAAACCATTCAAAAAGTAGTTTGCAAACGGTAACTGTTTCTTCTAAGAAAGCTTTAGTAGAAGTAAAGCAAAACAAAACGGTCTTAAATGTAGAAGGCACTGTCAATTCAACTGGTAGCGATGCATTGGAATTGCTGCGCAAAGCGCCGGGAGTAATGGCGGATAAGGATGATCAGTTAAGTTTGAACGGGAAGAATGGCGTTCAGGTATATATTGACAACCGGCCAACACCGCTGAATGCACAAGATTTAAGCAATTATCTAAAATCTATTCCTTCCTCACAAATAGAAGCAATTGAAATCATCAACAATCCATCTGTAAACTATGAAGCATCTGGTAGTGCCGGCATCATCAACATTCGCCTGAAGAAGAGTAAAGCAATGGGTTTTAATGGCAGCATTAATGCGGGCATCAGTGCTAGTAAAAATGCGAGGTGGGAAGATGGCTTTTCTATCAATTACCGCAACAAAAAGATAAATGTTTTTGGCACTTACAATGGCGGCTATGGCAATACGGAAGCCGACTTTAACCTGTACCGGGTACTTAAAGACACTGCATTCGATCAGCAAACAAAAATTTTATTTAAGAAAAATAATCATACGTTTAAAACAGGGTTGGATTATACCATCAATGCAAAAAGTACCATTGGGGTGATGGTTAATGGAAGCTTTTCGAGTCCTACTGTTGAAAACCGTAGCGTTACGCCTATATCCTATTATCCAACAGGAGCGGTAAACAGAGTACTGGCAGCGGCCAACTACAATAAGCAAAAGAACAATAATATCAATGCGAATGTGAACTATAGTTACAAAGACAGCCTTGGAAAAAGTCTGGCAATAAATGGGGATTACGGTCATTACTCCATACAACAAAACCAATGGCAGCCTAACTACTTCTTTGATGCAACCGGTAAAACAGAATTATATCATCAGAACTATCGTATTGTAAGCCCAACCAATATTGATATTTATGCAGTTAAAGCAGATTATGAGACAAACTTTGCTAAAGGCAGGTTGGGTATTGGCGGCAAATTCGGCTATGTAAAAACAGATAATACCTTCAACCAATACAATGAATTGGACGGCAAGGTGGAACTGGATAAAGAGAGCAGCAATTTCTTTGGCTATAAAGAAAATGTAAATGCAGCTTATGTAAATTATGCGCGGGAGTTTAAAGGCTTCTCTATACAAGGAGGCGTTAGAGCAGAACAAACGAACTTAAAAGGTAATCTTAAAGGCTATACAAGCAATGAAAGTGATCATGTTGAAGATATTATCAACTTCGATAGACATTATATAGACTTCTTTCCAAGCGTGTCGGTAACAGTAGCGCCTAAAACAGAAAACCAGTTTGCCTTTGCTTACAGCCGCAGAATAGACCGACCGGTGTATCAGGACCTCAATCCATTTGAATACCGCATCAATGAATATACGTTTCACAAAGGCAGCATTAATCTGCGCCCGCAATATACCAGCACCGTTAGCCTCACCTATACATACAAGTTTAAGCTGAATACAACACTTAGCTATAGCCATGTAAAAGATATGTTTGGACAGGTAGTAGATACGGCAGATGGAATGAAAGGCTATTTAACCAACACCAACTTAGCCAGCCAGGATATTACCAGCCTCAATGTCAGCTATCCTTTTCAGTACAAGAATTATAGCTTGTTTACAAACGTTAATACATTTTATGCTAAGTACAAAGGGAATTATGGTGAAGGACGCAATATTAATTTAGATATATGGGCAGTAAACTTGTATGCTCAAAACAGCTACAAGTTTGGTAAAGGATGGACAGCAGAAGTGAGTGGATTTTATACCTCCCCTTCCATCTGGCAAGGCACTTTAAAAACATCGTCCATCTGGAGCGTAGATGCCGGTATTCAAAAACAAATTATCAAAGGTAAAGCAACCATCAAAGCAAGTGTAAGTGATGTATTCAAAACATTGAAATGGAGTGCGCATAGTAATTTTGCCGGGCAGCAGGTGTGGGCTTCCGGCAGACAGGAAAGCCGCCAGTTCAAACTTAACTTCACTTACCGCTTTGGTAACCACCAGGTAAAAGCTGCACGTCAGTATAAAACCGGTACAGAAGACGAAGCCAACAGAGCGCAAAGTAGCGGCGGGTTAGGGCATTAAGATTATTGTTGCTCTTGAAAATAAAAAGGTATGGCTGATTTTATAAAATCAGCCATACCTTTTTATTTAAAAATTACCAACAGCCTTTCAGTATATCAATTTGGTACAAGGTTTCTTTACAAAGAATTTCTTAAGGTCAGATGAAAGTCGGCCTCAATATGCGCAGTTGAATTGGTTAAAATCAGTTCCGCTGCCTTTTCACCAATCATTTTAAAATCAGTAGATATAGTGGTAATACCATTCAAAATTATTTTCTTGATAGCCGTTTCATTATATGAAATAACGCCCACTTCTTCGCCTATCTTTAAATGTTGTAATAGTATTTTTTCTATCAGCGTAACCAAATCATCTTCCATCAAATTAATATATACTTCACCTTTTTTTACTTCTTCTTTATGTATGTTGGAAATAACTTTTGGCGTAAAAGCATAATCGTAACAGAAGTTATAAAAACCCGTTAATATCTCCCGTGCATGATAGGTATAATCGGGAAAAATAATATTAATGCAATGGTACTTGCTTAATTGTGGCAGTGCTTCTTTGAGTGCGTTATAAATGTCTTTCTCAAAGTTTTCGTACACAGCTCCATACTTGCCATCTACACCCGGCAGGAGTTTATCCATAATAATGAGTTTGTCTTTCGGCAACGCATTAATGATTTCATAAGCTTGCTCGCCACCTTCTGTAAAATGCGGGATAATAACGTAGTAAGAATAGTCTTGTTTGCGGCTGTTCAGCAGTTCTTTAAAAAGCTGAAAGTTGTTGTTGTAAATATAAAAGTCAATAGCCGCATTGGCGCCTAAAGCAGTAACAAAAGAATCATAGATTATTTTTTTATGTGTGCTCAGTTTGTTAAACAGGAGGAATATTTTTATTCTTTTGCTTACCTGTGTTTCGTTTATAAAATAGCCTTTGCCGGGGAAAGAAGTAATAATATTCAGCTTTTTTAATTCCTTATAAATGCGGATGCAGGTGTCTCTTGAAATATCCAGCTCGTAGCTCAAATCGTTGATAGAAGGCATAAAATAACCGCGGGAGATTTTGCCGTCTTCTATCGCTTTTACAATAGAGTTAATCACCTGCAAATACTTGGGCGTTGCCGAGTGTTCATCTATGATGATGAGGTTATATAAATTTTCAGAAGCCATGATGTAAAATTTAATGTGGTATTACAGCAGTAAATCACTCATCCTTTACTGTCACAATATTAACAATATATCCATCCTTTTGGGCAAAGAACCATTGCATGCCCATTTTGCCACCCTACCCAACAGTACATAACAGTTCGTTTATTGTAACAATTTATTTTTACCACAGATTATCGGCCATATAGAAAAAATTAAATTATTCATGCAGGTCATCTTCGGTATTTTCTTTCATTTTATAGGCGGTTTTGCTTCCGGAAGCTTTTATGTTCCCTTTAAAAAAGTAAAAGGGTGGGCGTGGGAGAGCTACTGGATTGTAGGCGGGCTTTTTTCATGGCTCATTATTCCGCCGCTAGCTGCATGGCTGACCATTCCTAACTTCGGGAATATTATTGCACAAACAGGTACATCCACGTTGGTTTGGACGTATATATGGGGATTACTCTGGGGCATTGGTGGTTTAACGTATGGCTTAGGCATCCGGTATCTGGGTATGTCGCTGGGCAACTCCGTACTACTGGGCATTACATCTGCATTTGGTGCGTTGATACCTGCTATTTATTACAACGTTGTACCAACGGATGGCAAAACCACTTTCAATGATTTAATCACTACTTCCTGGGGGCGCGTGGTACTTATTGGCACTATTATTTGCCTTGTTGGCATTTATATCTGCGGCCGGGCTGGTGTGCTGAAAGAGCGGGAAATGTCTGCGGAAAGAAAGCAGGAAAGTATCAAAGAATTCAACCTTTCCAAAGGGTTGGTTGTGTGCATTATTTCCGGCATTTTAAGTGCTTGTTTTAACTACGGCATTGAAGCCGGAACGCCAATGGCAGAAAAAGCAAATGAACTGTGGAAAGCGGCGCATCCGGGTGTACTAACAGAGTTTCTATATCAGAATAATGTAATTTACGTCGTGCTGTTGTGGGGCGGCTTAACCACGAATTTTATCTGGTGTTTATTCTTAAGTATCCGCAATAGATCCTATAAAGATTATACAGATGAAAGCACGCCGATTGCGCGCAATATTTTGTTTGCCGCTATGGCTGGTACAATATGGTTTTTACAGTTCTTCTTTTATGGCATGGGCGAGAGCAAACTGGGTAACGGTGCTTCTTCGTGGATACTGCACATGGCATTTATTATATTGGTAGCCAATATGTGGGGTATTCTTTTAAAAGAATGGAAGGGCGTGAGCAAAAAAACGGCAACCACTATTACCGCAGGCATTCTTGCTATTTTGCTTTCGGTAATACTGGTGGGCATTGGCAATTCAATGAAGTGAAGCCCCTGCCCCCCTACAGGGGAACTTGCAAAGGACAGAGTAAATAAACGGATAAATAATTTTCTAAAAACAAACTATGAAAACAGAAAATATCAACGCTCTTCAAAACTCCCCTTCAGCGGTTGGGGGCTTTAAACATGTAAGTTACCTTTGGGATGATGCAACAGCAGCCTCGCTCGGTGATGACCAGGTGGCATTGCTTGTTTACCGCTCCAACTTATTGGGTGCCGACTTACGACTCACCAATTATGGCGGCGGCAACACTTCCTGTAAGGCAATGGCAAAAGATCCGCTTACCGGCAAAGAAGTGGAAGTAATGTGGGTAAAAGGCAGCGGCGGTGATTTGGGAACAATGAAAAGAAATGGCCTGGCTGCCTTGTATGTGGATTGTTTACGTAGTTTAAAAAATGTATATCGTGGCATTGAGTACGAAGATGAGATGGTTGAACTCTTCAACCGCTGCCTTTACGATCTCAACTCCAAAGCACCGTCTATTGATACGCCGCTGCATGGCTTTTTACCTTTTAAGCATATAGACCACCTGCACCCCGACGCAGCTATTGCAATTGCTGCCGCTAAAGATGGCAAGCGCATAGTGGAAGAACTATTCAATGGTACGCTTGGTTGGGTAGAATGGCAAAGGCCAGGTTTTGATTTAGGGTTAAAAATGAAAGAATGTTTGGATGCGAATCCCGGCATTCGTGGTATTATGTTGGGCTCGCATGGCTTATTTACCTGGGGCGATACGGCTTACGAAAGCTATATTAATACCCTGGAGGTAATAGAACGCTGTGCACAATTTTTAGAAGATGCCCCCGCCCCTAAAGGGGAGCAAAGCAGACCAACATTTGGCGGGCAAAAAATTCAATCTTTACCCAAAGAACAACGCTTAAAAAAAGCCGCTGCACTCGCTCCCGTACTAAGAGGCTTTTGCTCCAACAGCGACGTTAAAAACTCCCCTTCAGGGGCTGGGGGCAACAATTCCCATTCAGGGGTTCGGGGTATGATTGGGCATTTTACGGATGATGAGCGCGTATTAGAATTTATCAATTCTAATGACTTAGACAAATTAGCGCCTATGGGCACTTCTTGTCCTGACCATTTCTTGCGTACCAAAATCAGCCCGCTGGTACTTAATCTTACTACTGATGAAGATGTAAATAATGTAGCTGCAATTAAAGAGAAAATACAGCCGCAGTTTCAGGAATACCGGCAGATGTATGCAAACTATTATAACAATTGCAAACACGATAATAGTCCTGCAATACGCGATGCTAATCCCGTGGTGATTTTATATCCCGGTGTAGGCATGTTCACCTTTGCAAAAGATAAACAAACCGCACGTGTAGCTGGTGAGTTTTACATCAATGCCATCAATGTAATGCGCGGTGCAGAAGCAGTTTCGGAATACACTTCTTTGCCACGGCAAGAGGCTTTTAATATTGAATATTGGTTGCTGGAAGAAGCCAAGCTGCAACGTATGCCCAAGCCCAAAGCGTTAAGCGGACGCATTGCTTTAATTACTGGCAGTGCCGGCGGAATTGGTAAAGCCATTGCTAAAAAGTTTGCCGAAGAAGGTGCCTGTGTTATTATCAACGATATCAACGAAGAAAGAATGCAGGGGGCGATGGAAGAATTTAAAAAGGGCTTTGGCAGAGATACCGCGGCATCTGTTGTGCTGGATGTAACGAGTGAGCAAAGTGCAGCCGATGCATTTGAACAAGCTTGCCTGGCTTTCGGTGGTGTTGACATTGTAGTAAACAACGCCGGCATCTCTATCTCCAAATCTATTGCCGAGCATACGTTGGAAGAATGGGACAAGTTGTATAATATATTGGTAAAGGGGCAGTTTATTGTATCTAAAGCTGGTATAGCTATTATGCGCAAGCAAAATATAGGCGGCGATATCATCAACATTGTTTCTAAAAATGCAGTTGTTGCTGGTCCAAACAATCCGGGCTATGGTTCTGCAAAAGCGGCCCAGGCGCATCTTTCGCGCTTAATGGCTGCCGAATTGGGCGCTGATAAAATACGTGTAAATACCGTAAATCCCGACGCCGTGATTTCTGATTCCAACATTTGGGCAGGCGGCTGGGCAGAAGGGCGAGCCAAAGCGTACGGTATTACGGTAGAAGAATTGCCGGCTTATTATGCTAAGCGAACCCTGCTGAACGAAATTATTTTGCCCGAAGATATTGCCAATGCCTGCTTTGCTTTTGTGGGTGGCTTGCTCAATAAATCTACCGGCAATGCACTGAATGTAGATGGCGGTGTAGCAATGGGATTTTATAGGTAACAGGTAGCCAATTGCCAGTTACCTGTTACCGGTATCTGGCAACAGGTAACCGGCAACTGGTAACAACAACATTATGAAACAGATTGCTTTTAAAATGAAGCTGCATAAAGGCTTTGAAGAAGAATATAAGCGAAGGCACGATGAAATAGTACCGGAACTGAAAGATTTGCTCCGTACAAAAGGTATTACAGATTACCACATTTTCCTGGATGAAGCAACTGGTGATTTGTTTGGTACTTTGAAGATAGAGGAGGAGCAAAAGCTGGAAGAACTACCGCATCATCCGGTAATGCAGCGCTGGTGGGCATTTATGAAGGATATTATGGATACGAATGAAGACCATTCTCCGGTAAGCATTCCTTTACAACATGTATTTTATTTACCATAAAAACAAAACGGGATTCTTTTACTATAAAACGATTTGTGATGACCATTAAAAAATATAAAATAGAAGAGCACAATCATCAGTCACTGCAAGACCATCAGCGCAAGCTGGATTTTATAAAGGAAGAAGTTAGTAATGCAGAAGCTATTCTGCAAAAGCTGATGGCTTTTCAGGTGGCTATTCCAAGTTGGGCCTTGGGCACCGGCGGCACACGTTTTGCCCGTTTTGGTGGCGGTGGCGAACCTCGCAACCTCGAAGAAAAGATAGAAGATATTGGCTTGCTGCATGCGCTTAATCAATCCAGCGGTGCCATTTCTTTACATATTCCGTGGGATATTCCGGAAAATGCCAGCAACATTAAAGCATTAGCTGCACAAAACGGTTTGCGCTTTGATGCGATGAACTCCAATACTTTCCAGGACCAGCCTGACCAGGCATTAAGTTACAAGTTTGGCTCGATGCAGCATGTGGACAAAGCAGTACGCCAACAAGCGGTTGAACATAATATAGAAGTGATAAAATATGGTATTGAATTAGGCTCTACCGCATTGACCGTTTGGCTCAGCGATGGCTCTAATTTTCCCGGCCAGTTAAACTTTAGAAGGGCTTTTCAAAACACACTGGATAGCCTGCAACAAGTATATGCCGCCTTGCCGGATGACTGGAAGATGTTTGTAGAATATAAAGCGTTTGAACCTAATTTTTATTCCACTACGGTAGGTGATTGGGGACAATCTTTACTCTATGCCACTAAGCTGGGTAAGAAGGCTTATACATTGGTTGATTTAGGACATCATTTGCCCAATGCCAACATAGAACAAATTGTTGCCCTGCTCCTCATGGAAGGCAAGCTCGGTGGCTTTCATTTTAATGATAGCAAGTATGGCGATGATGATCTAACGGTAGGCAGCATCAAACCTTATCAATTGTTCCTCATCTTTAACGAATTGGTAGAAGGTATGGATGCAAAAGGCATGCATCACGCCACCGATTTGGGCTGGATGATAGATGCTTCGCATAATGTAAAAGATCCGCTGGAGGACTTGTTGCAATCGGTAGAAGCCATTATGCTTACGTATGCACAGGCTTTATTGGTAGATAGAAGAAAATTGAACGAAGCACAACTGCAAAATGATGTAGTGGCAGCACAGGAAATATTACAAACTGCTTTCCGCACCGATGTACGAGCGCTCGTTGCAGAGGCAAGACTGCGTGCCGGCGGTGCATTGAATCCATTAGCTGTATATCGCAAAGAAAAAGTAAGAGAAAACTTAATTAAGCAAAGAGGAATGAAAACAGTGGCTACAGGATTATAAGTCTTGTTGCTGTTTGCAAAATCAAAATAAAACTTTATCAGAAAAAGATTGTAATGCCATTACCTGTAGCCCTCATATTTGATATTGGTAAAACCAACAAGAAAGTATTGCTCTTTGATAAACAATACCAGTTGGTGTATGAAGCATCGGAGCAATTAGAAGAAATAAAAGATGAAGACGGCTTTCCATGCGAAGATGTGGATGCATTAACAGCATGGGTGACGGAATCCTATAAGAAGTTGCAAAACGATGCCCGTTTTGAAATAACGGCTGTAAATGTTTCTGCTTATGGTGCTTCTTTTGTTCATTTAAATTACAGCAATCAGGCTTTTCTTCCGTTATACAATTACTTAAAGCCTTACGATGAAGATTTAAGTAAACAGTTCTACAATACTTATGGTGGTGAAGAAAAAATAACTAAAGAAACGGCATCGCCGGTGTTAGGGCATCTCAATTCCGGCATGCAACTGTATTGGCTAAAACACAGGAAGCCGGAACAGTATGCGCAAATCAGCTATTCGCTGCATTTGCCACAGTACATCTCCTTTGTTTTATGCGGTGCGCGGTATAGTGACATTACCAGTATTGGCTGCCATACCAACCTCTGGAATTTTAAAGAAGGCGATTACCACGAGTGGGTATATAGCGAAGGCATCAATAAGAAATTAGCACCTATTATTTCCTGTACCGAGGTAGCAGCAACCATTCCTGACGATATACCTGTAGGCTGTGGCTTGCACGATAGTTCGGCAGCACTCATTCCTTATTTTACTGCCTTTAATGAGCCTTTTATTTTGTTGTCCACCGGCACATGGAGTATCAGCATCAATCCATTCAATCATTCGATGCTAACGAGCGAAGAACTAAAGCAGGATTGTTTAAGCTTTCTTTCTTATCAGGGCAATGTGGTAAAAGCAGCAAGGCTGTTTGCAGGTTACGAACATGAGCAGCAGGTAAAGAGGATTGCAGCCCATTTCAATACATCGGCAGATTATTATAAAACAATGCTGTACGATGCATCTATATGCAATAAACTGCATAGAATAGAGCCTGTAGAAGTGGAAAATGGAAATACCGCAATGATAGGTCAATCAAATTTTGGTAAGCGTAACCTGCACGATTTTGAAACCTGTGAAGAGGCGTATCACCAGTTTATCTTAGACATCATCAAACAGCAGGTACAATCTACCAAACTGGTAATGAATGGCAAGCCGGTGGGTAAAATATTTGTTGATGGCGGCTTTAGTAAAAATGATGTGTACATGCATTTCCTGGCTGCCGCATTTCCGCAAATAGAAGTGTATTCGGCTAAGGTGGCACAAGCATCTGCATTAGGTGCTGCAATTGCCATCCGGAGGGCATGGAATGATAATACGTTACCTTCGGGCCTCATTACTGTTAAGCGTTATCAACCTACTTATGATATAGTACTATGAATGTAGGATTATTTATCCCTTGTTATGTAGATCAGTTTTATCCGCAGGTAGCAATCGCTACGTTGGAGTTATTAGGGAAACTGGGTTGCACCGTACACTATCCACCTAATCAAACCTGTTGCGGACAACCTATGGCAAACTCCGGCTTTGAGCATCTTACTGATGGATGCAATCAGTTGTTTGCAGAAAATTTTAGCCGGTTTGATTATATTGTTTGTCCATCCGGCAGTTGTACGCTGCACATCAAAGAGCATTGGCATAATAACAAACTGAAAGCAGCCGCAACAGTTATTCATGATAAAATATTTGAGTTGACGGAGTTTTTAACAGATGTATTGAAAGTAGAGGAACTCAATGCTTCCTTTCCACACAAAGTAGGCATGCATCAGAGTTGCCATGGACAACGTGGCTTGCATCTCTCGCAAATGACTGAATTGGTAGCGCCGCCTTTTTCCAAACCTGAAAAATTGTTGGGTATGGTGAAGGGTTTGGAACTAATTGAACTCAGTCGTAAAGACGAATGTTGTGGTTTTGGCGGTACGTTTTGCGTAGCAGAAGCAGCTGTAAGTGCCAAGATGGGCAAAGATCGTGTACATGATCACGTAGTGCATGGCGCAGAATATATCACTGCCGCAGATATGAGTTGTCTCATGCACATGGAAGGTATTTTAAGAAGAGAAAAAAGCACCGTGCAGGTAAAGCATATTGCAGAAATATTGAATAGTAAGGGCTAGTTTTTTGAACCATCAAGACGCCTAAAACACAAAGGAACAAAGCGGAAAATAAAGCAATTGTTTGCAAAGTTTCTTTTCTTTAAGCCTTAGTAATTCTTCTTCGCTCTGGTTCGTATCTGCTAACCTTAACCTAAAGAGTATGTGAAGATGTTTTATTTTTGATAATAATCTTAATATTATTATTATGTTGACCGAATATGTATCTGCTGTCATGCGTAAAGCACATTACGAATTGTTACCGGAAGATAAATTATACTATGGAGAAATTACCGGATTTGATGGCGTGTATGCAACAGCAGCAACTTTAGAAGAATGCCGTGAAGAATTGCAAGCTGTGCTTGAGGATTGGTTATTACTCAGTATTTATAAAAATTTACCTGTTCCTGTTGTTGATAACATTTCGCTTGAAGTAAAACATGTTGCCTGATGCCGCAATTGCGCTCTATCAAAAGAAATGAATTGATAAGCTATCTCAGGAAATTAGGATTTGATGGCCCTTATTCCGGTGGCAAACATCAGTTTATGCTAAAAGATATGCTCAGGCTTACGTTGCCAAATCCGCATCAGGGTGATATTGGTATTAATCTTTTAAATAAGATTTTGAAACAAGCCGGAATCTCCAAAGAAGAATGGGAAAAGCTGTAAGCATTTTCAGATTCATCCCTTTAAGCTACGAAGACACGAAGAACCCAAAGGAACACAGAGAAGAGCAAAGAATATACTTTGTGATACTTCTTCTCTTTGGCCCTTAGTGGTTCCAAATTAAAAACATATAACCATGCAACCGCAAACACAAGATCATGCCACATTAGCAGCGCAGTTTAATAAAAACGAGCCGCGTGTAGACTGGCATGATGAAACATTGTGGTGGGTGCGTACCAAGCGCGATATAGCTGCTCATACACTTCCGGAATGGGAGGCATTGAGAGAATTGGCTTCGGGCATAAAGAACAATGTGCTTTCCAATATGAGCGCGTACCTGACAGCTTTTGAAGAAAAAGCTACACAAAACGGCGTTATCGTTCACTGGGCGGCTGATGCAAGGGAGCATAATGAGATTATTCATACCATATTACAGCGGCACAGCATCAATAAAATGGTGAAAAGTAAAAGCATGCTTACCGAAGAATGTCACCTCAACCACTATCTTCAGGAGCACGGCATTGAAGTAGTTGATACCGATTTAGGTGAGCGGATAGTGCAGATGCGTCAGGAGCCGCCAAGCCATATTGTATTGCCCGCTATTCACCTGAAAAAAGAAGATGTAAGCAATACTTTTCACGAGCATTTAGGTACAGAAAAAGGTAATAATGATCCCAACTTTTTAACGGCTGCCGCACGCGGGCATTTGCGCGAAAAGTTCTTAACCAGAAGAGCCGCACTCACAGGCGTCAACTTTGCTATTGCAGAAACCGGTGAGTTTGTAGTATGCACCAATGAAGGCAATGCCGACATGGGCGCCCACTTGGCCGATGTACATATTGCCAGCATGGGCTTCGAAAAAATTATTCCGGAACGCAGGCATTTAGGTGTGTTCTTAAGATTGCTTACAAGAAGTGCAACCGGGCAACCTATTACTACGTACAGCAGCCATTTTAAACGTCCGCGCAAAGGGCAGGACATGCATATTGTGATTGTGGATAATGGTCGTAGTACGCAGTTGGGAAGGGCAGACTTTCGCAATTCGTTAAAATGTATTCGCTGTGCTGCCTGCTTTAATACCTGTCCGGTGTACAGGCGTAGCGGCGGGCATAGTTATCATACAGCTATTGCGGGTCCTATTGGCTCTATACTCGCGCCAAACTTAGATATGAAGCAGTATGCTGACTTACCTTTTGCCTCCACGCTTTGCGGCAGTTGCAGCAATGTGTGCCCGGTAAAAATTAATATTCATGAGCAGTTGTATAAATGGCGGCAGGTGTTGGGCAAAGATGGATATACAGGTAAGGCAAAGGAGATAAGTATGAAAGGGATGACCTTTACTTTATCGCATCCTGCGGTGTACAAAACGGCGGGAAAAATGGGCAGGTGGGTTATAAAAAATGTGCCTTTTGTAGTGAATAATGATCTTAATCCCTGGTATAAAGAAAGGGATATGCCGGAGCCGCCCAAAGCATCTTTTGGAGAATGGTATAAAAAGAATAGAAAGTCCCCGACCCCTGAGAGGGAGTGATAGAAAGCTTTTTAAAGATACGTCAATTCAGCAAAACATATTAATTATAAATCCTCATGGAAGCAGTAAAAGAAGATGCGCAGGAACATTATGCAGCACTAAAAGCAGAAGGTGTAAAGAGTAGTCGCGATGCCATGCTGAAAGCTATCAAACAAAATCAACCTGCATTTATTGAAGCACCATCTATCCCTGCTTTCGTGCCTTATTTTGATAATGTTTTGCAGAAGTATATTGATATATTGAAGGGCATTGGCGGACGTGTGTATTTAGTGGATAATTATGATGAAATTTTACAAAAAATAGAAGCGGATTTTGCCGGAGCAAAACGGATTGTTTCATTTCAACATGCTTTTTCCGCTATTGCCGAAATACCTGATACTAATAGTGATCCGCACGGGTTTGAAAATGTAGACGTGTGCATTACAACATCGCCACTGGCAGTGGCAGAAAACGGCGCTGTATGGATATCGGATAAAGAAATGCCGGTACGGGCGCTGCCTTTTATTGCTCAAAGTTTAGTAGCTGTTATTCATAAAAACAGTATTGTGCCTACCATGCACGATGCTTATAAAATTATTGCAGATGAAGCATACGGTTTCGCAACTTTTATTGCCGGACCTTCTAAAACTGCCGATATAGAACAGTCCTTGGTGTTGGGGGCACATGGCCCAAAAATGATGACCGTGTTTATCGTAAATGAATAATCTTATTGTATAAAGGACTATTACAGTGATATACCAAAATACGTAGTGGTAATAATTCTTTCCTCAATCAATAACTATTTTGGTTTAGTACGCTTAGCTATTTTACATACAATTTGTGTAATGAGGTAATATCATTATATACAAGGCAACTTACTGAAATACTTCAGTAATTGAATACATAATTATTTTATACATCATTATTCTGCGCTTTTCATTCTGACTTCAGCAATGTTTATTGCGTATAGCAAACGCAATCATAACAGTTCATAACAGTTAGGAAATTATGTTTTTTAATTTAGTGTTGTCAATGATTATCAATTAATGCTTGTCCTATTTGAATTGATTGCTTAACCATTCAATACAATAAAAATCAAATTGCTTGTTATGAACATGCTATTAGTTCTCATACTATGGCTCAAAAAAGCTTTTGCCCTATTATTTACTTCAGTTGCTCTTGTTGATGTACCTGGTGTATATGCACATTCATTTGTAAGAGAAAGAAAACGCTTCATCTAACTGCATTCTAATTATTACAGAATACCTCGTTTTCATCCATCATTTATACTCATATTTTAAACTTAAACACAAGCTGTATGAAACATGTAAATCTCTTTCAGAGAACATCAGCGCATCATTGCCATTGGAATATGAAATGGCTCTTTCGTAAACAAACTTTTCTAATGATTATTACCTTGTTATTTACCACTTTGCAGCTCTTTGCACAGGTAAAAACCATCACCGGCACAGTACAGGACGACAAGGGACAGCCAGTATCAGGTGCAAGCATCATGATTAAAGGTACTTCAAGGGGTTTTTATAACTTCTGTTACGATTATGCTTTTACGCCAAAAGTTATTTCCAACATACATAAAGAAGAAGTAAAAAAAGGTGAAGTATATATTAATTTGATGGAAGATGATTT
>Ga0115856_100471_pt1 | contig 15176 bp, 1 predicted proteins | sample InSIn4gowninarea_FD_83870 | JGI IMG/M metagenome (GOLD analysis project Ga0115856, IMG submission 83870)
ATTGGTGGTAAAGCTAGAGTTATGTCATTTTGGTTACATACTCAATTTATTGAAAATAATTATATTAAATTAGGTAAAAAAGAAATTGATAAAATAAATAAAAAAAAGGGTCATCCTGATTTTAATTTAGAATTATATTTTGAAAGTGATACTACATATCAAGAAAGAATGAAAAAAAAACAAGATGATCTAGCTGCAGAAGCATTGGATATGATATATAAAGGTAAAGCTGTTACTAATTATATTGATAATTTTTTAGGTAATGATACTACTAATGATTTATATATATGGATGAAAGATGAAAAGAAAAATACTAGAAAAAAAGACGAAAAACCACATATTTCGGATTTTACTCTATACTGTTGTGATTTACCTAACAAAGATCCTAATAAATCAGTTAATGAATTACCAGATAAGTTTGTTAAAACTTTATTTAAATTTTCTGTTACATCTAGTAGCCCTAAATCTCCTAAATCACCTAAATCACCAAAAGAGGACCGTAGATCATCAGTTAATACTAGAAGAAGGGTTATTTCATTTCATCAAAATGCACAATAATTATTGAAAATATTTAATCATCAATAATTAATAATAATCATAATAATAATGTTAAGATATACATAACCTCAGCGTTGTCCGAGAATATGCAAATTTTTAATGTACATTAGAATGTTTAATTTATTTTTATTCCATTTTGTTTTCGATATGGTCGTATTACACTTTATATAATAGAGTATATTGTGTGTATTGTGTTTGTTCGCAGGGCTTTATATAGAAATTGTACTGTACATTATTATTATTATTTAATTGCATTATTTATCAATCGTTTGGCAACACTTATGTTGAAATTTTCATGTAAATTACACTAAGCTAGTTTATATTGTATTCAGCATTAATTATATATATTACAGGATGTAATAGATCCAATTATATTGAACACCGCTGCAACATCAAAAAATGTTAGTACGGCACAATTTATATACTAGCATATACAGTACCGTATCATCAGAATTTAATGATTTAAGACAGTAGTGCTTAAATTTAATGAACAATTCTGGGATTTGCAAAGCTTTGTCTAAAATTAAACAATAACTACTACTAAATTACTAGTACTATTAACTATAAAAGCATGCTAACCATATGTAAATTAACGAGTAGCTGGAGTATAGATATTGGAAATTCTACTAGAAGCAGTTAATACAGCGTTGCTACCACTACTAGTGTTACTATTATTAATATTATTTGCAATATTGGGATTATTAATAGTTGCAAGTAATCCAAGCCCTGGCATAGATGCTCCAGCGACTAATCCTAATGCTCCTCCACTAACAGCAGTTGATAATTGCGTATGAGTTTGAGTTTGTATTTGTTGTTGCATTAATAAACTTGTTCGAGATGGTAAACGAATGTCTGTATTTAATACGGATGGTTGAGGGTTTATTGATTTTATATTATCCTTTTGAAATACAGTATTGGAACGGGTTAGTTCAGCTTTAGATGTATTTATGTTTAAACTAGAACGAGTTATTGAATCAGCTAAAGATGCTGATGGATTACTACTAGGACTTAATAAATCTGTAGATTCAGTATTATTATTGGTATTATTATTTGTATTGTTTTGTTGTTTAAGATTAGTATAACAATTAATACAAACTCTAACAGGAGAATGAAATCCTAGATTAGGTAATGGAATTCTTTTTCTAGTACAATTATTACAAAATATTCTACCACAATTTCTACAGTGATGACGCCGTTCAACTATTGTAAATTTAGTTTGACAGGAAACACAAGCTCGTACTTCAGAATCTTGCATCCAATGTTCAGGAGATTGGATATCCCATGCTATTACTCTACCACTTCTATCACCAGACCATAATCGTCTATAATCATATAAACTAGTATGTAATGCTGTTATACCTACATAATGTCCATCGTCTATTAAATGACGTAAATCTAACCATAAAAACGGCGAACCCATTGAATTAGATTTCATTTCGATGGGATTTGTATTGATGGCACGTTTGTTAGGATCTAAAGCTAACGTGTCAAATCTAGCTCTACCTACTCCGCCTGTTGATGATGGTAATGATAAATTGGCTGAACTAAGTGTTGGACTACTAGTGGGAGAAGACCTTGACGCAATATTCTGATTATTTGCAGTTGGTGAAGTTAATGATGATAAATTAAATGGATCTTTTGGTGAAGTAGAACCAGTATTCAATGCACTTGAATTGAATGCAGCTGTACTTTCAACCAATGAAAATCCTAAATTATTATCCTTGTTTAAACTAATCTGACTATCTAAATACGGTACTTCACAAGTCCAAAATCTAATGACTCCATCTCTATGACCTGTGATAATACAGTTATCATCAGCATAATCAGGTCCACAACTAAATGTAATACAATCAATTGATTCTGATTGTTGTAAGCTAACACATCTTTCAGCAGCTAATTCACCATTAACTGTCCATACATATAAATAAGGTCCAGCAGCTGTAACAATATCACCAGTTAAATTATTAATAGCTATAGCTGTGATTGGTTGTGGATGTCTAGGTAACATTTTCGTTAATATTAATCTATTTAAATCCCAAATAATAACATTGCAATCATTACCACCACTAACTAATATTGAATAACTAGACGAACTAGATAAACAACTTATAGTACCATAATGTCCATATAATGATTTAGCTAATGTTAGTTGTCTATATTTATATTTATTATGCATTGTATGTATATTAATAACACAATCTTCTCCAGCCGTGATAATATAATGAGAATCATCAGTGACAATAGCACATGTTATTTGTCCTTGATGTAATCTTTCATGTATAGCAACACATTCATTCATTATTCTATGTCGAGTTGATGCTTGTAATACATTAAATCTTAAACTATGATCACTATAACCATAACTCATATATTTAGTTAAACGAGAACCAAATATTACTTTATTTTCATCTAACACATGTAATTTATCTCCTTTACCTTGCCAATATATAGAATGTATACGTTTAGTAAATTGTGGTATTGGTACTGAACTAGGTGCAGGATGTAATAAATTTGGATGACTTGATATTGTAACTAATTTAGCATTATCGTTAGATGAATTAGAAGCATTTAAATTTGGATTAACAGTAGTACTAACTTCTTTATTAGGATTATTAGGATTATTAAGATTATTATTATTAGCATAATTAATATTTCTTTTAGGATGAGGTTTATGAAATAATTGTTTAGGAGTTTGCCCAAAATTATTAATTTGATCGATAGTGGCCGCTTTTTCAACTGGATCCTCAATTTGATTAACATCAACAACATCTTCATATGTTAAATAATAAAATACATTTTGTGCTTTTATTGCATGTTTACCTTTTTGTTTATAACCAAATATTAAATCAATCCACTCATTTAAGTGTTCACTAACATAACGAGATTCTAATGCTCTTCTATTCAATCTAACAAATATACGAGGATCATTATTACACCATGGAGGTAATTTAACATCTCCACACCAACCACCACGTTGATGTTCACCTAAATTAAATTTGTTTTGATTGATTAAAAAATCGGGTAAATAATAAAATTCAGGGATTAATTCAGGTATAAAACTCATACCTCCTTGACTCGATGCAGAAATCCAAGTATGATTTAAATCAAAAAATAATCTATCCGCATGATCAAATTTACCATTTTGTAATTGTAAGGCAAATCGAGTAAATGGTTCTAATCGAATTAAATAATATATAACAGTAGCGGCAGATGAATAGTGTGTACCATAATGAAATTTAGGTATAACACCTGATGGATCCTCCCAATTTTTATAACGATCTTGAAACATTTGGGATCGTTCTTCTCCTAGTGCTCCCATTGGTTTTGATAAATCTCTATATACATTAGGATCATTTAAATCCAGTCGTTTACTTGTATAATCACATAAAACCCTGCACATTAAACAAAGTAACACAAACAAAGAACTGTTAGTAGATATTATCATACAGCGAATTATGTGGTTAAATTAAGCGGTTATATTATTGTTATATTGTACCACGGAAACACTGGATATTGTGTTAAGTCATTATAAGTACGTCCAGCTAATGTATTAACTAACATTAAATAAGCAAAATTAGATATTTCTCCTCTAACCCAAGCAGCTGTCATAGTCTTTTTAAATAATTTTAATCTTTGACTAGCTATTGATTGTGTTGCTAATGATTGATCTATTGTTATATGAGAGATACTAGATGCCAAAAATGGATTAGAATAAGAGTTATAATGATTTGAATCATTTACTGTTGAGTTTATATTCATATTGGTTAATTTTTCATGCACATAATCTCTCTCAGATGTACTTTCAAATACCAATAATAAATTTGATCCATCAACATAAAAAAATTCAATTCCTATTGGAGTTAATTGGTATCGACGTTTATGAATTTCACGAATTCCACTATAATCATATTTTAAACAATAATGATAATCTGACATATCAGTGTCACTATCATTATTAATTGTCCCCGAAACTGAATAACCCACAGAGCTATTAGAATGATGCTTTTTAACTTTTTCAACATGTAACACAAAATCTAATGGCTCTCCACTATCAACTTCAATAGGTTGCAAGGTTACAAACGAACCATCTTCGGCGTTAGGATTATTGACTGCAATACTTGGTGGTCTTAAAGCTAATTCAACTGTAAATAATGATTCATAAGCGTCTCTGTTATCAACAGCCTTTAATTCCCCTTTGTCTGTTACAGTAAAACTATCAATAACATATAAATGTTGTTCACACATAACCACAATAGCTGTATGTTTATCTAATCCCGATACCCGACTACATGCGTATATTCCCCCGGATAAAATTTCATCGCCAGGTTCTAATAATCTCATTACACGCTCATATTCGCTTACTTCTACTTCGCCAAATACAACTGAAGCAGATGATAATGATGATTGAGATTCAACCGTATTATTCTCTGAAGTATTGTTAGAATTATTAATATTAAGGGTATTAGTGGGTGGTGCAGAAACAGGTGAATGAATTGCTGATTGTGGTGATGATAGTACAGTTGCATCATTCTTGGTTGAAGTTGTAGCTGCAGTAGCGGCACGATTTAATTCATTGGTTTTTACTTCGAGTTGTTTATTTCTTGGACTAGGTTCTGCTGCACTAGTTTGACGAGAACTCTCCTTCACAGAAGGTAACCGTTGAAGTTTGTTGGTGTTAGTATTGTTATTGTTACTATTATTGTTGCTATCGTCTTTAGTTTCAGTTGCTGCATTAGTTAATTTTAATATTCCAGCCTTTTTCTTAATCATGTCTTCAATTATACGAAATCTGGTTGCTTTTAATGTTTGAAATCCCATTTTATTCGATTTTAATTTCCCAGTTGCATTAGATTTAGATGGTTTATCACGATTATTGATTGCATAACTAAATCGTTTATTAGCTGATAATGCGTTGCTACTAGAATTAGGAGCACTTGCAACTATAGGTGGTAAATCTTCATCATCAGGCTCATCATATTCATTGTTATCTTCATCGTTGTCAGGAACAGCCAATAGTGATGCAGAATCTGTAACTTTCCTTGGGGTAGGTATAATAACTTTTTGATTGCTATTGTTATTTCGATTATTATTATCGTCATCATCCTCTTCTTCCTCATCATCGTCTGATTCCTCAATATTTTTATCATCATTATCATTATCATTATCTTTATCATCTACACTCTCACTGCTTAATTGATGTTCAATTGCTAAATGATGTTTTTCTGTAGCTGCAGCAATTATATGAGATAATTTAGTTAATGTATTTAATCGTATTCTTGTTGTAGTTGCATCTGTTGGATCAAAAGTTGCAGAATTGTTTTTATCTTTATTATCTTCCTTATTATCAGATTGAGTGTTAGTAGTTGACGGAATTGGACTTTGTGCTCTACTAGCATTTGTAGATGTTACTGTACTAGTAGCCGCGGTATTATTATTATTAACAGTAGTAATACTGGTATTTGTAACATTAATAGGAGTAACTTCTTCAATTTTCCCCTTTTGTTTTAACATATTAAAAGCTTGTTTATAATTGGGTAAATTAATTTTATAAACTTTATAAAATTCTTCAAACAGTTGCATTTTTTTTCTCTGTCTAAATGGTCCTTCAGTAAAATCTAATTTATATCTCAACTCAGGTAATATATTAGCTTTTATCCATTCGTATAATACAATATCATCACCAAATGAATTTCCATATATAATATTATTGATTGAATTCATTAGTAACTCATTAATATCATTAACAACTTGATAAGGTAAATAATTATCATTAGTACGAGTGTTAAATAAATGTGATTGTTGTTTTAATGATTTAACAATAGACTGAAAATTTCGAATAACTTCCATTGAACGATATAATTGCTCTCTTTTTCGTCTACCACCTCTATCTAAATCACGTAATTGTAATAAATTTGATAATTTCATACGTTCATTAAATAATTGTATTCTCCTTTGCAATATAGCTATTCGTTTTAATTTTCTAATATTAGTCGCAGTATATTGTGCTTGATTTAACCTAGCTTTATTATTCGATTTTATTTCATTGTCATATTCTAATTGTTCAGTACGAAAATTAAATACATATTCATCAAATATAGCCGTAATATCATTCATATTATTATTTAAATAATCATTGAATTCATTATATTTTTGATATTTTAACTTAATAAATCCAGTATGTATTAAATCAATAACCTTTCCTTGTTTAGTTTTTTGTACTAAAAATGATTTTAATAATGATAATTGATATTTTAATAATGATTCCCATACTAAGTAACATGATTTACGTAATTTATTATCTTCTACTAATAAATAATTAAATAAATAGTTACATAATAATAATATATAACTTCTTTTACAATAATCAAAATATAATAATATTTCTTCATAATTATGTAATGAATCAAATATTAATTGTGTTAATTCATTATCACCTATTGTACGGGCTTCGTTTAAACAACATAATGTTAATCTATGTACACTATTACGTATATTTTCTACACTATATTTAGGTTTAATTAATGTAACATTAGTACTATCCATTGATGTATCGATACGACGACCAAATATTCCACGTTTAATACTGGATGTAGAAGAGTGGTTATTATTATTTGTATTATTACTAATATTATTATTAATAAGAATATTATCATTTTTTTTCTCATTATTATTTTCTTCATGAGCCAGTTTAATAATTTGTAAAGAAAATTGAAATATTTTTTTTAAAGTTAAATGTTGTTTATTTAATAATTTAAATTCAATATTACCTATTTCTATTTGAGTTATTAATATATCTAATAATATTTCTAAATTAGGTAATAAATATGGATTAGATTGTATAAAATCTTTAGCTCCTTTACCTGTAATCATACCCTCTACACGTTCTATTATTAATGATATTAATTTAGTATGATAACTTATTATTTGTATACGAGATACTTCACCTGGAAATGATTCTAATAAACGACGAATTTTATCATTTGAACCCATTGAACTATTATTTGTATTAACAGAAGTAGAATTAATAGTATTAGAAGGTATACTTCCAATATTATGATTAGATGGAGATTGTATGTTATTCGAAGGTATATCATTTAATAATGAATGTTGTAATAATGAACATAATAAATCACATAATGAATTAATAGTAGGTACAACATGCTGATATAATAAAGCTTTATTAAATTCATTAGATTTAACAATATCACTATGTTTATTGATTAATGGTTCATACTTTTGTATTTGTATAATTATAGATGGATTAATACCAGCTAATTTTAATTTATTTTCAGCTAATTCTAAATCTGTTAATAATGGGATTTCAGCATTTATACCTAATCTATTTAATGATAAAAATAAAGTTTCAACTAATTTATCTATATGATTGGATGTATACATTAATTTACTTAAATCATTACTATGTTGAAATAATACACTGAAGAATTCTATACATACTACTGTTATATGACGTATGGATAACGAACGAGCAAATAAACCATTACTAGTTAATTGAGGAGTTATAACATTCATACCACTATTGTCTTTATTACTAGGCATTGCAGCTGGAGCTGCAAAATCCATTGCTTTTGAAGTTTGAGATCTAGCTCTTGGAGATGGATCATTTGCATTGGGGGCAACTAGATTAGTTGAAGATTTAGTTCTAATATGAGATACACTAGCCACACTAGCAGCTGTAGTAGGATTTAAATTATTATTATTATTATTATTACCACTTTTACTATTAGTACGAGTGTGTCTAACATTACCAGAATCAGATGATTCACTAGTGTAAGTATTATTACTACTTCGATTATTATTATTAGTAGTATTAGTATTACTGTCATCTAATATTTTTTCTTCAATTTGTTTGAGATCTAATATTCCATGACGAATTAATGATAGTAGTACAGTTAGTGCTTCGGGAAAATAAATTGGATTTTTATTTTGTTTATTAGCAGCTGTATTGATAGTGGAACTATCAGAATTATTACTGTTATTACTTTTATAATTAATATCATTCACCATAGACGGAGGAGGAATAGAATGAGGAGATAAAAATTGATCAATGAGAGAAAATAAATCAAATGAAGTTAATGAATAATTATTATTATTAGTTGTATTAGTAGAGGAAAATAATACACTATTAACTGTTTTGCCTAACATTAAACCGAACAATATTGTATATACTTCACAATTTGGTCTACAATAGGGTAAACGGTCATTTAACATTACAAATCCTATACTTTGTATAACAGGTGGAGTATTATTAATTAATCCACTAAGATTAGCTAACATAGGAGAATTTAGGGTTAATTCTTGTGCATTATTATCGACGGTAATAGGTTCCATAAATTTATCTTTAAATTTAACTGAACCACATAATAATACAGATAATAATTTCATAGTTTGAGTAACAATTAATGGGTGTACATCAGGCCATAAAAATAAACCAAACCATTTTATATCTAATATAGATACTAATAAATCTAATGATAATAATTTTTCATCTGTTGCTGGAGATTGTAAAGAATTAAATACTAAACGTATTAATATATCAAATAGTCTACATGACATTTGTATATGTACACTACATGAATCAATTGAACAATTTGTTTGCTCATCATCTGCCGGAGTACGCAATAAAAAACCAAATGCTGTATTTGTGTTTGTATTATTTATACTGTTTTCTTTACTATCCTTAATATCTTTACTATTAAATTTAGACCAAGATGACATTCTTTCTAATTGTACATTGTCTTTGTTGTTGTTGTTATCATTGTCATTATTGTTATTATTATTGGTTAATCCAGCAACCAAAAACGCAGCAATAGAAGTTAAATCGTTGTTAGTTAATTCATCTAATGTTAACGCTTCAGTTAAATTATATATAGGTTGTATTAATGGTTGAGATAAATTATTATCCGTAATAATATTAGATAACAAATTATTCATAATACCACATAATCTTAATCGCACAGCATTAAATGAACGTATTTTTAACGAATTGTTATTAGTAGTGTTAGTGTTATTATCATCTATATTAATATCAACTTTATTTAATTTGGGTGCTTGTATATTATCATTAGTGTAATAATTATTATTTGACATTAATTGTTGATTAATATAATATTTATTAGGTGATTGTAATGTCAACAGCAATAATCGTTGAAATATCATTAATTGTAATTCATTATTACATAGTCTCCATATATTATTATAATCTAATAATATATATTCTAATACTAAATTATTACATATAATACTTCCTTCAATTTCATTTAAATTATTAATATTATCATAATATTTATTACGTTTAACAATTCTTTTTAATAATTCTAATTGATTTACTGATGATAAAAAATATATGTATTCTGTATTGTAATTATAATTATAATATTCAACATTCATTAATAATTTTAAATCAATATTTATTGTATTACTCGTTAAATTTAATAAATTTTTACCCCCTTCTATTAAGGCAAATAATATTTCTATGATGTTAAAATTAATATGTTGATATTTATTACGTAATATATGAGATAACATTAAATAGCCTCTTATACGAGCCATTTCCATTAAATTTATTGGATTTCTATATAATAATAATGATAATAATGTAATTAAACATAATAAATCTCTACTATTATTAGCATGATTAATTAATGTTAATATGGCTGATATACCTCCAAATTTTCTAATACAATCAGAAAAATGTATATTATTTATAATATATATACCTCCTTGTAAATACGCTACTGGATAACCTAATTTATTATGATTACCGTTAGTATTACATAATAATATACCATTGTTACTATGTTCGATATTATTAATTATAGTACGGAATAAAACAGAATCATTAATTAATTGTTGATTAATTTCTGTTTGTCTTTGTTTCGATAATTTTTTATATTTATTACTATTTATATTATTATAATCATCAATAGTATAGGCATTATTATTAATAGAATTATTCAATTCAAATTCACTTTTTAAGGAAAACATATGTGATGCATGATAACTAAATAATATTTTATCATTATCTATATAGGATTTTTCACTATTACGCAATTGATAGTTATTTAATGTAGCATCTCTTTCTGATTGTTGCTCTCTTTCTCTTTCTCTTAATAATTCTTTTTGTATTTCATTTTCACTTGCCCAAAAATCTGTCGAATTATTATTACTATTACTATTAGAATTATTTGTATTGGTGATCGCTAGTAAGTTACGTGAGGATACTGCATTAGCTAATATATTTGTAGCAAAATTCGTACTATTACTCACATTGTCTTTGTTATTGGTAATAGTATTGTATTGTCTAGCTAATCCAGATACAAATACAGGTGTGGATCTCATTGATTTAGATTGAAATGTACCATTATAATTAGCACCATTTTCGTACATTAATATTATTTCATTTGATGTTAATAACTGATTAAATACAAAAAATGAAGTTACATTATATGTCAAATTACTATAATAGGATCTTTCTTTAGGGGTACCTAAATAACCGTATACGTTATTAATCCCTGTACTATTATTATTTATACTACTAGGAGAATCATAACTTAGCCTAGATTGTTGTACTAATGAACCATTAACATATAGTGATAAAAATACTGTAGGTTTACTTAATTTCTGTCTTTCATGCATTAGTACAATATGATACCATTCATTTAAATTAAAATGAAATCCAGCAAATGATGCATATACTCTATCATTATTGTTATCCCCTATATTTGCTGTATTATTATGACCACCTGCACTTACTATTAACGTACCATTATGTATATACGCTGATACTATATGAAATTCAGGACATGCAAATGAAAATAAATGTAAATCTCCAGGTTGTGGTGGATGATGGTTATTTCTACTTTGATTTTTATTTGAAGGAGAATTATTTTTATTATTCGGAGTAGTAACATTAATATTTGATTTAGGTTGATTATTGGCATAGCTTTTAATTTGTAACCAAGTAGCAATAGCATATTGACCATTATGAGGAAATTGAGCTTTACCTAATGTTTGTATATCAGCATAACAATAACCAAAACTACGGTGTTCAAATGATATATAATTTAGACTTGATACACCTAATACTGTTAAACGTAAAAATAACATACATAAATCATATGAATAATGAGATAATGTAGGACCAGAACCTGCTACTGTACTTATAATTTGAGGTAACTCGTTAGAATTATTATTGATGACTTGTGGTAACGATGCTATTAAGATTTTTAACTCTGATGGAGTTAATCTATGAGAAGCTAATACATCTACGATTCTTCGTGTTATTTGTCTTAATTCAGCAATATAATTTGAACGATCAACAACATCAGCACTATTGCTGTTATTGTTAGTAGCAGTAGCAACAGTGGTGACAGTATTAGCATTATTAGTTAATTTAGTGGGTACCGCCAGAAGATTAACAGCAGGATGATTATCACTTAAAAACATGCCATATTTAATTAAAAAATATTCTAATACTCCTGCGCTACATAATATTTCAATATTTCTAACCAATTGTATTTCAGGTCTTATACATAATTCAATTAAATAATGTAATGATCTACATACGCTTAATTGTAAATCTAATGAACATTCACTACTTACACGTAATAATGATAATAAAGCATCAGGACTATTTATAATAGGTGGTCTGATTAATAAAGTTTTAGAATTACTTTTAGGAGTATTAGTAACGTTAATATTATTAGTATTAGATAATGTATTAGTTAATTGTGAAGCTTTAGAATTAGATTTTAATGGATATTCTAATTTCCAAAATTCAATTTCAGGTATAAGTATATTATGTTGTTCAATTTGATTTAACTTATTTAATTGTTTATTAGAATATTCACATGAACAATTAATTAATAATTGTAATATATTAGGTATAATAGGAGTATGGATAGATTGTGATAATTTAATAGCATAGGCTAATGATTTCCATGTCATATTTTTGGCTGAATTAGACCAAACATATTCTCTATTACGTGGATGATTTTGTATAGCTATTATTAATACATTTATTATAGATTGAAATAGATCGTATTGGATATTATTATTATTTATATCGTTAATATTAAAGGTATTTTCTAATCTAGACAACAAAGCGAATAAACATTCAAATCCTTGTAATAGACGAAAGTTGTCTCTAATATGATTATTATCTAAATATAACATATCATGTAATGTTAATAAAATATCTGTTAATAAATCAGGTCGTCCAAATGTACATTGTAATATTTGTATAAATTCATTTAAATTAAAAGTATCACATTGGGCACTAAATAAATTTAATGCACCAATACGATAATTATTATGATTAAATAATGAATACAACGCTGATGAACCACCTATCGTACGAAAAAATTTTAAGTTATTTGTATTAGTTAATAATAATTGTAATGTACTTAATGTTATATTATAATTATCTACATTTAATAATAAGGGCGGAATAAGGTTGGAGTTATTGTTATTATTAGTATTAGTATTGTTAGTAATAACTAATTTGTTAGCATATTGTGATCGTTTATCAGGGGGTAATTGTTGCTCTAAACATTGTAATAATAGTTGTATATGTTGGATAATTAAATCTAATAATCCAGCTTCTCGTACAATATCATTATATTCGTTATTATTATTAATAAAATCGCATATTTTACGTAATATTAATTTTAAACAATCAGATGTAGGATAAAAGTTATTATTATTATTATATACACGTAACAAGGATAAATTATTTAAATTTGGAATTGTGGAATATAATTCATAATACGTATTATTATTATTAGTAGCAGTAATAGAGGTAGTATTATATGTTTTAACTTTTAATAAAGCGCATAATGTAGATATTTCTTGAAATGGTGTATGTATAGGATTATTTCTTATACTAATCATATATTCTAATAATCTTAATATTAATTGTTGTAAATGTATAGGTAAATATATTAATTGTTCAATTAAGTAAGATAATGGATGTAAATCCATTAATAAAAATATATTATCATTATGTCCAGATAATATTAATAATATACGATTTAATATATCTTCTCTAACTGAATTAATATCAATAAATACAAAACAAAACATTAATATACGAAATGCATTTAAATTTCTTATCCTCATATCTAAATTTTGTGCTTCATCTGTTAAACCCTGTGATTGTAATAATAATGAATGTTCTAATTTTTGTTTTTCATGTTCATTCGATAATTTTAATTGTATTGGACCTATAAATATTAAATTATTTATTAATTCCATTAAACGAGATAAATTCGTACGAGATTCATATAAACGATCACGTAATGGTTGATTAAAATATTGTACATTAGCTAGAGGAGGTTGCATTTGAAATTGATTATTGTTATTATTATTATCATTAATATCATTGTTAGTATTATTATTAGTTGAATATAATTGTTGATTTAAAAAAGGATTAAATTGAGTTTGATTTGCAACAGGTGGGGCATCAACAATAATATCATCATTATAAGATAATTTATTTTTACTATTAGGAGATAATGATTGGGATTGTAAATATAAATTTGCTTCATCATATAATATTAAATCCCGCAACCATAATGTTGTGCTAAATAATATATCATAACCATTTTCGGCTTTAGTATTATTATTATTACCATTATTAGTATTATTATTAGTATTAATATTTTGATTAATAGTACCAAATTCATCAAATATAAGATTCATTTGTACAGCTGAATCTGCCAAGATATTAATTATAATTTGTATACAATCAACAATTAATTTAGGTGAATATAATGAACGATTTTTTATAATTTGTAATAATAATGTTATAAATTGATGAGTTGTAATATATTGAGATATAGAATTATCACGAGCACAATGAGATTTACATGTTATTGATAGTAAATTTATTGAATTATCCTGTGAATATAATGAAAATGGACGTACATTATCCGTATTATTAGTATTAGTAGTATTATTAATAATTGTATTATTTTTTAAGCTATATGAAGCCATATTTAATAACAATATATAACTATTACTTCTAACTAATTCTTGCACTGTGCTAGTGTAATAACATAATTTATCCATGAAATTATATAAATATTCTAATACATATTTAACTCTGTATTTCATTGAACGACGATTCCATAATTTACGTTGTGCGGCATTATCTAATACATTATTTATTATTGTTTCATCATCAAATTGAAATGTATTATTGTTATTACTGCTATTGTTTGTACTATTTTCCTCATCTATTGATTCATCTAATGAATTATATATATCATTATTGTTATTATTTTCATCATCATTACCATCATCAGCATATTCAGTTAATGAAAATGCTGTAAATGTACCACGTGGTGATTCTGGTCTATTTACATTTAATACATTGTATTGTCGTGCATTAATAGATCCTTTACTTTGAAATTGTAATTGAATATAATTATCCGCTTCATTTAATTGTTTATTTGTTAATAAACTGAATGAATGTATTAACATTACTATTATTGATATTAAATGCCCTTGATTTAAGGAAGATACCCGTTTTTCATTAATACATAATAATAATATATAATCTAATAAATTTTTACCATATGGTTTTAATTCATCTA
>Ga0115856_100166_pt1 | contig 15171 bp, 6 predicted proteins | sample InSIn4gowninarea_FD_83870 | JGI IMG/M metagenome (GOLD analysis project Ga0115856, IMG submission 83870)
ATAAATATAAATATATGTATATATATATATATATATATATATATATATATATATATATATAGATATATATACATATATATATATATATATATATATATATATATATAATTTTGCTACAAAAAATAATAATAAAGAACTGTTTTTGAGAATAAACGTAATACGTTTTTTTCTTCTGTCGCGAGTCCTCTTGTTGCTAAATTATCGAGTCATCTCGTTGCCATTTCGTTGTTTCAACTGCTTTCATTTTATCCCTCACAAACTTCTTCTATTCAATAAAAACTGTTCTTTTCCCCTAATAGTTTTTCTGATGTCGAATAGGTTGAAGGAAAAAACAGATGCTTCACTGATTTTTGCTCTCTCTTTGTCATTTGCTTCTCGTTAGTCTGCTTCAAACTGTTTCAGAGGGGAAATTGCTGTTTCAACGACAAATTTATTTGTCGTTGAAACGTGCTGTGTGGCGTCGAATAAGGTGGGATTAGGGGGTTGAAGAGAGAATTTTTTTGGTGTCATTTCAGAACGTAGGATTGAATGGTTCGTTACTCGTTCGCCAATAAAAATCATTGCCACTGTGTATTATTTAAGGGAATTTTAATGTGAGACGCCCAACTCTACTGTGAGCGGAAAAAAACACGCAACATCAATTAACTTTTATAGTAAATAAATCGCAATCACACGGCTTTAAATCCAATTAAATAAAACATCACTTGATTATAATTATGAAGTAAGAGAGAACGAAACCTGCGCATTGAAAATAAAATGCTCTTTATTAAAACAATGAATTAGGTTAAAAAAAATTTCTTAGTTTTGAGCAATAATAATGGCAAAGTTTGTCATAACAATGAATTTATTATAATTTTTATTGTTATTTAATATTTACAGAACTAATTAAGTAATCTCCCAAATTCCTTTTTTTATTCAAAAGAAAAAATTATAAGCTTTAGGCTGTATATTTTTTAATGAATTTAGTTTTTCATTATTTTTTTTAATTTTTTGTCTCAATTTTTTTATAAAAAATGATTTTAAGAAAACGACATTTTTAATTAATTATAATTACTTAAGTAAGTGAAATTTAAAAAGGGATGGGTTGAAGTAGTGCAAAATAACAGCTCTTTATCTCTATAAAAGATCTGGTATTTCCGTTGCAATTAGAGACATACAAAGCAGCCAAGTCATTTCTCGAAAAAAAAAAATAAAAAGCAACTAAATTTAACAAAACATAACTCTTGTAATACATCCTGAATTAGTGACCTGCACGGGCCTGAAATTTGAGGCCCGGCCCGAGCCTGATCGATTTTGAATTTTTAGGGCCGGCCCGGGCCCTTATCACATTGCAAATCTCACGGGCGGTCCTGCCCGGCCCGTAATTATGGAGTACAACTTCGAAATTTCTATTAAACTTTATACAACATAAACGGGACCAAATACATCTGTCTACAAACAAATATTTTTCAGGCATTTTATGTTAGTAGAAACTATTAGTTACTATTATCACATGAAACTGTTACTAATATTCAAAATAACAATCATTTATTTCTATCTATTAATCTGTAATTAATAAAAAATGAATGTTTTCAATTCAATTTTTGAGTGTGACGTATAATATATTTTAAAGAGTGCTTTTTTAAATTAGACATTAAATCCTAAATTAAAAAATGAAAGATATTTCACTTATTATTTAAAAGCTAAACGGATAAAAGTTTCACATATTTCCATGAAAATAAGCAAAATGCCATATTTCATGAAAATACATACCGATTCATATTTTTTCTTTACACATTAAACACATTTCTATAAATACATTCAACATATTATTTTCAAGTACGAAAATGATATAAAACAAATGAAGTGAATATTCATGAAAAAATATAAATCTCCATATGGAAAAAATTACGCAACAATATCAAGGATGTCAAGGATTTTTTTTTTTAATCCGACAAGATTACAAGCCCCGGCAACAATAAATTTATAAAAATAGGCCCGTGCAGGTCTCTACCCTGGATTGAAAACTTCTTCATTTCGGACATTATTTTCAAATCGCTCTACGTGTTGTTAGAAACAAGAAATACAGCAGACGACTTTTGCCACCGTTGGCCAAATTTGAATGTTTTAAAGAAATAATCTTTACCCATAAAGTATGAATTAACGATCTTCTGTATTAGTTCACATTTGAATTCTTGGTCTATACATGTTACTTTATTTTGCAAATTTATCTTTATTATTTTTTCATATTTATTTTAAAAATTTTAATTTTCTCTCGTTTCATTTATTATCGAAGTATTTTGATGAATTTCCTCTTTTTGCAGCAACAATTCGACGAGGGAAGTCGATGAACTGTTGCTGAAGAACTCTGATAAAGTTTCTCCGGAAACCTTGAGTCATAGGTATGCAATTTCACACAAATACCATTCCAGTCTTTGAAAACTGTTTCATGCTACATATCTTGTCGTACAAAGAAAAGCGTTTTATTTTTAAATTATAAACTTGGCATTTTAAAGTTGTGATTTTCATATTCAATATTTATACATACGTTGGTTTTAACTCAATTTGCAAATATTGTACATTCTTATGCTCTTTTCCACTACGTCTGTATAATAACAGAGTTATCAAAATAAACGTCATCATTTTCCACCATAACAAATTACTTTGTTTTACAGAGAATGGAGTTCTGAGCAACAACATGTTCATTAAAATATATAACGAATAACAATAAAAATAGTAAAACAGAAAACGTAAAAACGCTTTTCAATTTATGAACATTCACCATTAATATAAATTATATAATATGTATTTTGCATTAAAAAGTAGTTGTTTCATTTCATTTTCAGTTTTGAAACCTAAAATTTTTTCTCTTTCAAGATTGCAAAAAGGATGGCAGCATCTCCAAGAATGTCACGATCCCTTCTTCAGCAACAACAACAATGCTCTGGACATCAACGACAACAACAACTTCGATGACGTGAGCGTGGCTGCGTCGACTGAAGTTAGTGCTTCGTTCTTGGATGGCGATTACCGCGCTATGTCGTCCGACGACAGTGGGTCCAGCTCGGAGGACGAGAGCAGTGCCAGCTACAGTGACACTAGTCCCTTATTAGACGTTAGCAGCTTGGGCAATAGCGATGCCAGTCTCGATGATTCGGACATGTCGGAGGACAGCAGCAGCACTACCAGTAGCAGCAGTGCTGAAGGTAGTCTACTTGAAGGCAGTAATAATCTCAATAACAACAATGGTGATGATGATGAAGCTGACGAGGAGGACATGGGGGCCCCTCCGTCCATGCAATCATCATGGATGTCTTTCTCGTCGGCTGCTTCGTCCCCTGCTGGGCCTTCGCGAGGTCAAGTTATTCTCCCAGACGTTTTACCTGTTGGGAAAATGATGAGGAATGAGGACGACGATTCCATACTCTGTGACAACGCCCCCTCTGCATCCATGCTTGCTACGAGGAACTTGGAAATTACGTTTGAAAAGAGACGATCAATTCAAGATTCGGGAGTCTCGAGGATGCAAGGCGATTGCTGCTTAGTGGAAATAACTACCCAACCCGATGTTCAAGTGGACATTCGGGTAAATCCGGTATCGTCTCGACCTTATCGTGAAACAAAAGCTATGTCTGTCAAACATGGGAACACCTACCCAAGAGAAACCAAAAACAATAAGAGATACCTTAAAAATAGAGAATCCAATTCATGGGTGGTAAACGATTCCTTTGAAGAACGTAGTGATGATAGCTACTGGACTTTAGGAGATGGAGTACGCCTCAATAATTACACTATAGTAAACGGCTTCAAGACTCTCAGTCTTACGGAACTTGTTAAACCCAACTCGAACGAAGATAAAGAGTATGCTTCTAACTACGGGAGTGAAGTTAGAAATTTCAGCGGGAATACAAGATTATCTAAAACTACCACTTCCCCAACAAATTCTTATCAAAATTTTGAAAGGAACTACTCAAAGCTCCCCGCTAATGTACATGCGTGTTGCAAAGACAACTGGAGATTCTACAGAGATACTAACAAAGCAGTTGGTAAAAAGAATCCTCCTTGTATCGAAGATACTCAGAACAATATCTGTAGCTCTGTTTCCATTCAGAGCTCAAAATGTAATTCCATGACTCTGAAATCAGAAATAGAACCTTATACCTCTAGAGTTGGTTCACAGAATTCTAGAAGCAACTCTAAAGAAATATTTCTCGATACACCTAAGACAAACATGACGACGCGACTTACAGGAGTGGATGATAATTCGAATAAACTGTCGCATGTTGACAAGGTGTCCCCTAAATCTACCGACAGTAGTCGCTGCTTCAACACTCGAGGAAAAGCTAGTGAAAGTAAATTAAAGTCTCCAGAATTATTCGAGGTATACAATATGGAGACAGCTTTGCCTCACGTCAATTGGTCAGCCGTCACTAAAATGAACAGAGAAAGCGAATGGATTAGAAGGGTAAGCGATGTTCCTTTTAACTATTATGTTTTTATTTAAATATAGTATGAATTTAAATATAGCTTTAGAACGTAGTTTGTATATGAAGGAAACAAGTCAAACTGATAAAAATATGAATAAGAAATGCCTATGTTTTTAATAAATCGTTTATTAAAATGTTTTGTATATTTTTTAATAACTTTTAATGGTTGCCTTTATAGTAAATTACTTGAGGTTTTTTGATATTGAAATATTGGAAATATGTTTAAAACTGTAGCATTTACTTTGAAAGTCAGATGCGATGATAATAACGCCTTTAAATTTTGTCAAATCATCAGGTATACAATATGGAAGGTATACTGAATTCCATTCTATTTATTTAATTATATTGTTGAAATTGCCATGATCACGGTTTTCGAAACATATTAATTTTCTTTTCCTTTATAAGTCAAACCGGGTGTAATATTTATTCCAAAGAACATGTTGGTGAGATATATGAGATAAAATAATACTATTTAAAATATTGGAGATGAATATATCTCATTCGCAGCTATTTTGCCAGATTTTATGTTCTACCCGCATTATTCTTTTTAAAGATCAATCGTTTCCGGAACATAAACATTCTTTTATGTTTCATTGCATGAATTTTCGTAACATCAAACTGATTAATGCAACTATGGTATTATTTGATGTTACATCGTTTTTTCACTTGTACTTAAAAGTACCTGAAATTCTATCATGGCGGCATTTCAATAATTGCATTTTTTCTGGTTGTATTTGGATTTGGTTTGTCGCTCTACGGTCATTTTTCGTACACGAGGAGAGCTAATTCGACCGGGAACTACTGTTTAAAGTGGATTCCGAACCATAACAAACACCCAACCCCGAAGCGGGAATCGAACCCACGATCGCTGAGCTCAAGACCAGAACGCTTGCCACTCGACAGCAGCTAGCCCTTTCTGGTTTTGAGATACTGTGAGAGTAGGAGAAATTATATGCTTATTTCTCTGTTATTTCTCAATGGCATTTGCCTCGAAAATAGAACTTTGGTCTACAATGGCAATTCTTTTGATGACTGGTATTTAGTCATGTGAAATCCATTAAGTTTGATTTTAATATTTATTATAAATCGAGTAATTATTTACCGAAGGCATATTAAAGAAGACTTATTGTCTTAATGTAAAGAAAAGCTCGAGTTTTTGTAATTATAGTTCATACACGTACTTTTTGTCTAGTCTTTATCGTTCCTTTGTAATTTGTTATATATATGAATCCTTTGCAACTTTTTCAATTAACATTTCTTTTTTGTTAATCTGATGCAACGGCAACAGCAAGTCAGTTTTGAACGGGATCAATGTGATCGAAAGTGAAGTCCTTCTCCTTCGGGTCTATGCCTAAATTGTAGAAGGTGTGTAGTCCGTGGCGCCATCTGTTGACAGCTACGGCAATTGGTGAAGTAGGGGCGACGTGCTGTCCCTCTGGGAGAGTATGCAGCCTCACAAAAGGCGGGGTGAAGGGCTTAGTTCCCATAGACTCTATCATAAACAGCCTCTTAGGGGGTAAAGAAGAAGAAGAAGAAGAAAGTGAAGTGGTCACAGTTGACTTTATACAATAGTCAAAACGAATCGCGTCAAAGTCCTTTAGCCATATATAGTTGGCAGTATGCCTGTGGCTTAAGAATAAGTATGAAAAATGAGAGATGAAAAGAGCGTAACCTGGGTTACACTTTTTTTACGGCTTAACAGCTAATTTTTGCTGCTTAGAGAGTATGCCATCGCTGTGAGTTCCATAGTGGCTGATTACCAGTCAAAAATCCAAACAGTTACATTTCATGTATGCATACATTTCATTTGCATATTGTTACAAAACTGTCCATTTGCTTCCCTGCTTAAAAAGTTTCTTTTCAGAAAACTAATGATATATTGGTATTATATTGACTTTATATAATAAAAACGTGATAAAGCTTAGCGACATAATTTAGCAACAACTTGACGACTTTGTCTACCAAATGTTGTGATAAAATCTGTTTAGGGTAAGCAAAATCGAAAGGCCCAAGGACAAAAATTAAAGAAACTAACCTAGAATTACTATAGAGAAAGCAATGCTTATCTCGAAAAATGGCTCGCATATTCGACGAAGGGCATAAAAGCAGGCTGGTAAATCTGGCGAGCAGACACCATTGGGGATCGGGGAACGTCAAAGGGAAGTGAGATGCTAATCAAGAGATCTCACTGGGGAGTGAGAGACTTCATCACGAAACAGAAATTATCCCCGAATAATTTCAGTGATCTCTACAGGTGTTCGAGCGAAACTCGGGATAGAACGGGAACAAAATAGAGTCTCAAACGATTCTATTTCTTGAAAAATGTTGGATTAAAATTTTGCTTAAAGATTGGATTTTTCATAAATATGAAAAAAAAATCATTTTCCGTAATCACAGCCGAATTGAGAAGCCAGCTGTGTTTGGCGGTTTTAACGGTACCTTTACCGGTTGAGAATTTCCGGTTCCTGTCCTTTAATTACAAATGTAAACGAACATGGCCCGCGATCATTCACATTGGTTATCGTGAGTGAACTTGTGACAGCTTTGGGTGTGCGTAGGTGTGTCTTTTACTGTGTAATGTCATATTTTACTGCTCTTTTCAGTACTTAACCTGTTTTTAAATTATGGATAATTGGAAGAACAAATTTGGTGGTGCCATACAGAAATTTAATGTTGCTGGAAGGAACTTTTTATCTACGTTTCGTCAAGATACTATTGTCAGTAATGAAATAGTTGAGCCAGAATATCAGTCACTGAGTTTCTTACGAGATGATGATTTTACATATGGAATTGAAATAGATCCATGTTCAGAATGCGATAAAGAATTTGGTATATTAACTATAGACGATGATGATGGGTTTTTGGACTATTCCTTTGATGGAGAGGTTTGTATTCATTCCTTTCTTAAAGACATTAAACGTTTACACATTATTGCTCGAAAAACATCGTTTGCGTATGCATATATATGTATTAGTGTATCCGAAGTTACACCTGTACAGTAGAATTCATAAACAAACTGACGGTTCATTTAAATGCAGTTTCTTTATGAGCCGCACTTGATACACAAGATTAGCATTTTGTTTTGGGTAAAAAGATTGATTTTAGAGCAAAATGTCAAAACTAAAGCTTTACTATTTTCTTTCTTTGATTAAGACTAAACATGGTTTTCTGCATTCATGTTACCATATTAATAAACATATGATCTATTTAATTAGATAGGGAATGCTCATTCAACTGTTATGCTCCCGAAAGGGAAGTGGATGCAGGAGCATGCCGTGGCATGAAATTTAATTAGATATCTATTTAATATATCTATTAATATAACATATTAATTTATCTATTTAATAAAATATAAAATCTATTTTATAAGACTTGTAAAACAGATTATATAGATATAGACAAAAAATATTTTAATATTTCATTCAGAATTTGATAAATATTTAATATTTTCATTTTTGAGATATTAAAATTTATGCATTTAAACTGTACTACTTTTATTATGTCTGCATTCTCTTCCTTATCATATCTAAACTTTTAATTGTAAAAGGTGCCTTTATCACTTTCAGAATTTTTTTAACTAAAGTATATGGATGTGAAGTGAAATTACTTTCAGGTTTTTCTTGTATATGAAAGAGTTGTAATTGTTTATTTCCTGATAATCCATTTTTAGTTGCTTGAAACAACTAGATTCAAATTCCAAAGCATAAATATATTTTATAAATTTAGTCATCTTTGTTTTTGGTGCTTAATTTGTACAAGTTTGGAACCCTTTTAGTGTTAAAAATATTGTCTGTAAAATGATTTTCTTAAACTAACATGTTCTTTACAACCCTATTGTTGGAGGACTCGACTAAGCCAAGCAGCAGCACAATTTTAAAATGGGTTTAATAAGTATTAATATTTTAATTTTAAAATTTAAAATTGTAGTAATGTGAATATTATATATGTTTTACGAGAATACATGATGAATCTAATAATTTATAGTGTAAAATCAATCTGAACTATGTTACTTAGGCCTTTAAAATTTGGAAAAATTTGTCCTAAAATGTCATTGCACTTTTATTTTTCAAATATTCAAATTTCAATAGTCATCCTTGTATTTATACCATTATTTTCTTTCCATGTCATACATTTCTCAATCCATGTTGCTTATATATTGGATCAAATGTATTTTATGGACCTGCTTGTCTAAGAGACTTTTTTTGAATAAATGATACATATGTATGCCAAATTTGAATTACTCTGTGACATTGTGTTCTAGTAGAAGCTGCACAGGAACCTGCCATTGTTGGTGACTTTTAAAATAAAATACACCAAGCAGGTCTATAAATTTCAATTTCACCCATATTTTTTTAACTTAACCATATGGGTTTTTTTAAATTTTGCTTTTATAAGTTTAATATAGATTCTGAATATTAATTCTTACATTAGGTTTTTAACAAATGATGATATCATTGGAAAGAAGTTTTAAGATAATTTAGATTCTAATGCTGATTGAAAGGTTCAGTTGTGAATAGTATTCTTGTTGTTGCTGCTGTAAATTCTATTGTCTGATTGCATCATTTCAAGCCCTGATAATAGGTACTAGAAGAAAGGGAAGGCTTCTGTATGAGACACCTTCACCTGGCTTGGCACCTTAGACTTGAAAGTTTAGAGGATATTGGAGCTCTGAAAGATTTTAGGTGCACCAGCTCCCATTAGTGTACATGGGCCCACATGCCAATCAGCCAGCAAGAGGTGTTCACCCTCCCAAGTACTGACTTCAGTCTTTACTGCTTTGCTTTTGGTATTCTGTTGGGAACCGATCTTCTGACTGGTCCATTATGAGACATATTATGAATGGTAGCAAGGTGAAATACAGAAATAAAAGAAGTAGAAATGCACAATTTTCTTGTAATTATAAGGTTAAACCAATACTTTAAATAGGCATTTTATTTACTTTTTTATCAATTTTGTCAAAAATGTAAATCAAATATTTCTTTTATCAATGTAGTTGTGTAATGTTTCTTTTAGACACAGTATATTAAGTGTGAACTACTGTTTTTACGATTTTGATGGATCCTATTGGTCCATCACCAATGTTCTCACTTTCATATATTTCAGAATTTTCTGTAGTTGATTGGATTTGTATTGAATTCTGTTCAACTTAATAGTTAATTTTTATGAAACAAATTAAAAGTAATGTTTTAAGTAATTTAATTGTTTTAAAAGTAACTTTTCTCTCCTTGAAACAGGTTAAACTAATTAAGTTTAATTTTAGTTTCAAATTTTAAATTGAAATACTTTCTAAAATGTGCATTTTTGAGTGAACTAGAAATAATGTTTATATCAGCCTCAAATGCTTTCTTTTAGAAAATAGCTGTCTTATACAAATAGCCACACTAAAAAGTAAATTAAAAAAAAAAAAAATTGAAGCTGTCTGGGTGCCAGTGTTCCAGTTTAACCACTGGAAAAATAAGTTTGCAACTGTAACCTGCAAAAAGTTTTCTAGTTTATTTCTTATGAAAAATGTAAAAAAACAACTAAACTGCATTGATTTTTATTATCGTCTGTTTCTACTACCGTAAGCAAAATAGTTGCCTTAGCATGTAAGAATTAATGGTTTTGAGAATCTTGTTGCCAGATTGAGCAGCAGAAATAGTTATTAAAAGCTTATCTCTTTTCTAAATTAAAAATTAAATGTTTGTCACTGAGTTTCTGATCTCTGTAATTTTCTGCACTAGAACACCAAACTGTATCTCTACCATGTTAAAATAATATTTTACTCATGGAAAATATAGAAAAATAACTAAACTTCACATTAATTTGAGTTTTTTCCCTCTGTTTTATTGGTCAAAGCAATACGGTTGCCATGGTATGAAGGTGAAAGTACTTGATGTCAGTTTTATCCACATGCATTTAAAAATAAAAATGAATCTATCAATCAGCAATTGAATAAATTTATGACGACATTTCTTTCAACATCAGAATAATAACCGTTTTCCAATGGTTAACAAAAAATAATAAAATAAGTATATGAAGCTACATGCCTTCCTAAAATATTGACCTTAAGCAAACTTTATATTAACTCATGATGATGGATTATTTCAGGTGCACAATGATTCAATATCAATGAGTCCTGCTGCAGATTTTTAATAGGGTTTGTTATGTTTGAAACATTTTGGCAGGATTGCATTGTTTTCATTCTGTTTTATGGTCTTGTTGATATTTTATTTTTAAAACAGAATATTTGTTTTTTGCTTAGTAACCAAAGGTTTTAAATTCTTGATTTTAATTTGTTTATGAAAAGACAAATATACTGTTTTAGTTTATAAATTTCATATATCTTGCTAAATAATTTCAAATCATCATATGACTTAATCTTGCTGAAATATGTTTTAAAAAGAAAGTATTTCACTTTCAGTATAATTTAGTTTTGTAAAATTTTACTTAAAATTATATTTAAATGTTTGTATTAATTCTTATTTTTTAAAAAAGAGAAGAAATGATAGAGAAGAAATCCGAAGAAAACTGGCCATGGATTCTGACACAGAAGATTATATCTCTGAGAAACTTAGTCAGCATCGAGATGGCGGAAGTTCCTTTGATCGTCTAAAAGGAAGTGGCAATCTTCAGATATGTTTTATGAATGAAGCAGCTAAAGATCAAGATCTCTCAAATCCTGAAGATGAGCTTCCTGTAAATAAAGCTAAAGTCTCATTTCCGCAAGTGCAGAAAACCTCACCTCCACTGTTGCCTTCTGAAGCTTTTCCAAAATGTGATAAAGTATGAAATTATTCTATTAAATATGAATAGAAATGAAGTAATACATGTGTTGGTATAAAGCAACACATAATACAATAGACTTTCTCAAATCAAATATTTAAAATCGGAAATAATTAAAATCAATTATTTCAAATCGGCACATGCTGATTCCATTGTAAACAGTAAATTGTATTTAATTTCTTATTTATGTTTATTGTCAATGGCAGGAATGATGAAATTTTACATTAGTTCAAACAATCAGAAGCAGAGGAAAATTTGCTGAATTAATATTATAAAAAATGCAATTTAAGTGGCATTAATGTTGATGAAATTGTTAAATGAATGATATCTCGTAATTCTTTTAATATTTCACATATGAAGTGTTTTTATAAAGGATTAAAATTGTATAAGGTATATAATATCTATCAATGTACTTGTATTTATGTTTTAACAACACATTCTAAGAAATGTTCTAAAATCTGCAAATTCAAAAATATCCAGTCCCAGTTTGTGTAGATTGGAGAGCCTTCTGTGTATCAAAAATTCCTAAAAGCTTATCTTTTACAAAGTGATTCAAAATGAGCAAAGTAATTACAAACAGCTGCAGTTATTCAACTGAGAATAATTTATTGATAACAATTACACAGAATGTAGAAGGAAGTTTAAAATATTTTTACATCTTTTATAAATGTTCTATGTGATTCCTCGTGGTAACATTAGCAAAACATAATGATAGTCTAAAAAGGTAAATAAATTCCTTTGTGCTCGTAAATCCAAATCTGAAAAACCAACGTAACAAAGCACAAATGTGAGCAAAAAATGCGCAGACAGCTGTTTCGATTCCACTTGGGGAATAGTCTTCAGAAAAGCCAATTCTGACTTTTGTTGTTTTTGGCTCCTTTGCACTGAAGACGATTCCCCAAGTGGAATCGAAACAGCTGTCTGTGCATTTTTTGCTCACATTTGTGCTTTGTTACGTTGATTTTTCAGATTTGGATAATGATAGTCTATTTCATGCCATATATTTTGAAGTATACTTGGAATCGCTGACACAGTCACATTTAAAATGTTCGTTTGGAGTTTTGGAATTGCTTTGGTAAAGGGAGCAAATACCTAGAATCTCTCATATAATCCTATAAAAAGAAACTACAGGACACATTCCTTATGTGCTTGTGTTGGTGACTGCAGATATACTTCAGAATGTATGGTGTGAAATTAAGAACCACTTATAGAGATATTGCTTGTGTTCCAAGGGAAGTCTTATAGAACATTTAAAATGTATGCAAACATTCTGAGCATTTTTTTACATTTTGTGTTAATTCTTATTGATATGTTATTTTTAATTAAATTATTATAGCCATTTGTAATCGCTGTATTAAATTTGAATTGCCTGTATTTTTTATCTGACATGCATATCATTTGTTTAAATTTTGTAAAAAAAAATGCTTTTTTCCTGCATTTAGCATCTTAATTTCAATTTAAAAAATCTTCCAAATTTGTTTTTTCTAGAGTTTAATTTTTAGCACATATTATGTTGGCTTTCAATTAGTTATTTTCCTTGGGAAGTGTGTTTTTACTATTATATTTTTATATTTGATGCTAGTGCACAAATTTCATTATTAAACATTGCTTGCTTTAATCTGTATGAAGACAGAATGTTTTATTTTTTTGGTAAGATGAATGAAACACTGGCAATAATTTATTTACATTTTACCTGGTTCAAGTTTTTTTGAAAGATCCTAAATACTTCCCAAGTCTTTGGAACATCTTAAAATATTGAAAAAATATGCAATGTGTATCTTTTCCATTTATAATCTTCAAAAAGTGCTTGTTGAATTTTGCAAAATCTGTGGAACAATTCTCTTTAAATATTTATTTATATTTAAGTATTATAGTTCTCTTAAATTAAGTCAATATTAAAGTAATTTAAATTTAAAAATATTGTCATGTTATACATATTGTGGTTTTGGATTTTAATCTCTAGATTTTCAATATGTGTGTATCAAATATTAGGTATTGAACTTGTATACTAATGAAATTAAAATTTTACAGGGTACTACAAAAATGCAAAACAATAATAATTCTCCTACATTAGTGACCAAGAGGCAAAGACCAAAGTTTTTTTTCAATCGCCCTCGTAGTTGGCATGCATCAAAACCTGAAGAAACCCCTCATAATGAGGAAGATCTACTCACCCGACATATTCGTTTGCAAGCTGAAGCTCGAGAAGCATTGGCTCAGGCCAAAGATATGGCGAAAATGCAGATGGAAATTGAAAGGCAGAAGAAGAAGAAAAGTCCAATAGCTGAAATGGTATGTTTTAATACTTATTACTTCTTATAAAAAAATAGTTAATTCTTTATTTTTATTTAGAAGTTTGTAATACAATGAAAGTATATCAACATATCGCAATGTAATAATATTAAAATAGTAACTGTAGTATGTTTAACACAAATATTTTACTTATGTTAAATTTATCAAAAGTTATGTATATTACATAAAGCATATACTTCATAGGTTGGTATACCATTCCCAGATGGTAAACATTTAACATACCATGCTTTAGCTGCCATGAATGTTGCTCAGCTTCAAGTTATTGTAAATGACCTTCATTCACAAATTGAAAGTGAGTATTGTTTGTAGGTAAAATATGCATATTGTTATTTATTTGCACATTCAAAAGTTTAATGTCTCTGAGCTTTTTTCATGATTTAAAATAAATATTTTTTTTGTGTAAATTGTGTATGCATATTTTTGTCCTTTATTTTTTATCTATACATAAGATATATTATAATGAATAAATTGGTTTACTGCCTTTAAATTCATCATCTTTAGATGTATGTTCTATTATTTAAATTCTTTTTCACTGATACCAACTTTAAGTAATCTGTACATGATTTAATGTTAACAAAGATACAATATTAGATTAGATTCTATTGTAAATATTATTGCAAAAAGATGGATTTTTACATTGTTTGTATACTGTATCAGGATTCCCTTTAGTCTAATTTTTTTTAAATTTAACCCAGAAAGTATTGTGGTTAATGTTTTTCTTCTAGAGCTTTTTTATTTTGATGTATTCACTGCAGCATAATTAAATACTTTTTAATTGTGATTATTGAAAAAAAAAACTGATGAAAAACGACCGGCATTTATATGCATTTTTCACCATGTTTTAATTTCTCCTACTTCTAGATTTAAATGAAGATCTTGTAAAATTTTTACTTGAGAGAGATGATCTGCATATGGAGCAGGACTCCATGCTTGTTGATATAGAAGATTTAACAAGATATTTGTAAGTATAGTTTTATTCTTTATATTTATTTATTAGTCAAACAGAACTTGTGAAAATTTTCTGACCTTGTTTTCCTTGAAAAATTCCTTGGAATTTTTTCATTCATTTTGCTTTCTGTGGACTCGGGTGGCTCAAAAACTTCTAAAAATAACAATAGGTCCTGATAAGTCTCGAAATTATTTTTTATCTTAAAATATTTATGCGTTCCTCTAATAATAAGGGGAAATTTTTCTTTAATGAAGTTTAATAATTTTCTCTTTCAAATATCAAAGAAACAAATAAAGATAACATGCTGATAAAAGATCTAACTCAGTATCATCATAAAATACTTTTCTTGATGGTATTCATTAGTGACTCATTAACTTTTTTAAAGAAAACTTGAATTTATAATAAAAGTAGTAGTATCTTTCCCACTTGAAAATTTTAGATATTGTTTTTTAGGAAAATGATTGTTTCTTTTTAACACTTTTCTAGCATAGTTAATTAATCAAACCTGAAACTTATTTTAATTATACTTAGGGCCCTATAAATTATGCGATTATGCGGAATTCCGCATAGTTTACAATTTTGCGCATAATTCACGGTTTTCCACATAATACCAGGTTTTTTTTTTTTTTTTTTTTTTTTTTTTTTATTTTTTTTTTTTTTTTTTTTTTTTTTTTTTTT
>Ga0115856_100474_pt1 | contig 15103 bp, 12 predicted proteins | sample InSIn4gowninarea_FD_83870 | JGI IMG/M metagenome (GOLD analysis project Ga0115856, IMG submission 83870)
CTCATGCAAAGAACACATAATTTACCAGCTGCACAAAACATAGTGTTTGTAGATAGTAAAAATGCTTGTGACGCTGTCACACCATAACAGTTTTCTTAACAATATGTCCTGCAGGCGCCTCTCCATTGAGAGTTATTATTACAAAAGGGCAATCTTATGAAGCTTTTCGTTCTGGTTTTCAACTAATTAATGACAGTCTAAGAGGATTTAATGAGCAAGAGTTTCCTAATATTTTTATAACAGATCAATGTCAAGCTGAAATTAATGCATTGTTATCTGGGTGGCCAAACAGCAAAAGTTATTTATGTATTTTTCATGTTTGCCAAGCTATTTGGTAATGGCTTTGGGAAACAAAAAATGGAATTGCTAAAGAGGACCGCTCTGTGATAATGTCAGTGTTTCAAAAGGTATTATATTTCTCAGATATTTCTGAAGCATCTTCAGCTTTTCTAAATTATATTCTTATAATGAAAAATATTGCAATTTTCAAGAATATGTCATTGACTATTGGAATAAAAAAGAAACTTGGTGCTTAGCTTGGCGGGACTACAGATTTTGACGAAATCACACTAACTTCTATGAAGTTACTATTAGAATATTTATAGATGTTGTGCTTTCTAGAGTAAAAGCGTATAATGTTAATGCATTGATGGATTTTTCTTGTACGGTGTTGGAAGAATATTATTGTCACCGCTTCAGAAATTTTGTCAATAATAGAAATTTTAATGCAAGAAAATATATGCTTCCTCTCAACAGAAAGTCTTTATATTTGAATATTGATAATATTATTAGTAACAGTGATGATTTTCTTGTTCCATCAGAAGATAAAACTTGTATGTATATTGTGAATGTAAAAGTAGGTGTATATTCATGTCCTTTTGAAAAATATGGAAAATTCTGTAAGCACCAATATGCAGTATCTGTAAATTCATGTCCTTTTGAAAAATATGGAAAATTCTGTAAGCACCAATATGCAGTATCTAAGTGTTTTGATGTGATTTCTTAAAATATTCCTCCAGCTACTACTAAAGATGAATACAGTGTTGCATTTTTAGCATTACTTGACAAAGTACAGGCACCATCATTCTATTTGAGGTTAGTTTCAGAGGAGGAAAGTAACTTTGAACGTAATGAAGATGGACAAGGAAAGACTGGAAATGTCAGATATTTCTAAGGACAATATTAAACGTTTATTAAGCGATAATATTTCTGTGCATATTTTACAGACGAATGATGAACCTAATAGTTCAGATATCACGAGAATCGTAGATACTTTAAAAAAATTAATATTAAATCTCTAAAGCAGTCTGATAGTTTTTTATATACAGCTGGTAGAAGTGTACCTTCAAGAAGGAATGAAAAGGCTGCAATTCATGTACAGCCAACCCCTCTTTCGAGGATATTTATAAACATAACACGAAGTTGTAAATGTATACCTTAGCCTGCAAATGGAGAACAGTCAAAAGAGCGCAAAAGAAAAATAGGAATAAATATTAAAGCTAACATGCCGAAGGCTAAATCTCATGGACATTAAGAAAAAATAATTTTTTTTGATAATATTTTAAATGCTGTTTCTTTTCAATCATCTGTTCTCAATCAATTTCTTTTCATTTTAAATGTTGTCCTTATTTAATACAAACATAAAATGCATATATAAAACATATTTGTGGCATTTTATGCTTAAAATGAATTTTAAGCATAGTTTTTTGTAACAATTTTCATGAGTAAAAAGGTTGTTTACTTGTGTAATGATGCACGAAAAGGGTCCAAACCATGACTCTGTTGGGGACGGTTGGTTTTTCTTGTCTCTCCCGAGAACCCTTTTATTTGGAAGGATAAGCACAGCTTTCGTTTATTTGGCATACTAACATTAATTTTATTCCAAATTATGCTGCACTGAACTGCACTTCCAGTAATTTATTTATTCTAAATTCAAAATTACTCGCTTTTACTTTTCAACATAAAGTACGGCTGTCTGGATTTCCTGACGTAAGTATCAGGGTTTATTCACGACATAAACAAGGTTAGCCCACATAAACACTGGTCGCTGCCGGCTGTTAGCCAAGCCCTTGCAGCTTTAGGCATTGGTCGCGAAGCAGAATTCCGGTGCCTGTGGACCGGCAGATTGTCACCCCATTGAGGGTCGGGACCGTATCCCCATATCTAACACTTTTATAACCTACACCTAAGCACACTTTAATCTCACCTCCTGTATTATGACTGACAGATTAGGAAACTCATCCAACATGGACAACATCACACAAACTGCCACCACACTCACTAACACCATTGTTGACTGCTTTAAGCAGCTTAAATAATTATTGAAACAAATACACGATGAGAAGCTAGGCGCAGCGATTCTTACTCCCATACTTGAAATCTCTGACAATTTAAAGAAAACAGTTAATAATGAAGATAAAGTAGAAATACTGAATGAACAATGTCAAAAAGAGGAAACTAAGGGAAAAACTTGCAGGAAAAATAAAAACGCAGAGAAACGTAGAATAATCGACAAGTCACGCGATCATACATATTTCCTACGCATGGCGTGATATGTCTGCAATTGATATACGAAACAGACTCTCTCCTCTTGCAAATGAGGAACAAACATTATCCCAAAAATGTCACTCTGATGAAGATACAGAAAGAATAACACACACCACACCCAAAAATAAATTCTGGGCCACAAGCCCAGAATCAAGCGAAGACGAAGCGGCGATCGTTGCGCCAAAACAAATATATCAAAAAGAACAGTTCCTTCGAGAAATGGCGAGGAAAAGCTTAGAAAAAGCAAAGAAATATCAGAGAACGAAAAGAAACAAAGATAAAAATTACCTCAACTATGAAAATGAAGATGAAATCACTGTAGTTGATAACGTCCACGATAAATCAGAAAATATCACAGGGCAAGTGGCGTCCTCTAGTAGCAGCCAGGACCATCAAGAAAGTCGAGTCAAGCCGGTGGCCGGAGATTTTTCAGACGAGCCGACCAATCAGAATCCAGCAAACATCATAATATGGTTAAGCATCCAGACTCAGCTTTAGCAAATTTTCTCTCTAGTGAAAGCATTGATTGGCATTTCATACCTCCAAAATCACTAAACTTTGGCGGTCATTGGGAGGCCGGAGTTAAAAGTTTTAAATTCTACTTAAAGCGAGTCATTGTTAATGTACTTTTAATTATAGAGGATTTGCTTCCTATTATTTTGGAAAATGAAAGCGTCTTAAATTCGATATCTCTTACCCCATTATCATCAGATTTTGATAATTTTGAAACTTTGTCACCAGGCCATTTTCTTATTGGGAGGTCATTAAACTCAATTACTAACCTTAAATTGATTGATTTGTCTGATAATAGACTTTTTAACTGTCAAAAAAATAATAAAATACAGCCAACAAATTTAGAGTTTATGGAAAAGGGATTATTTAATGAACTTTCAGCAACATCATAAGTGGTGATTTACAAAGAATAACGTGAGAATAGGATCGTTAGTGTAGATTAAAAATGAAAATATGCCTAACACAAAATGGTTGACAGGCAGAATTTCAGAATTACTTTTTAGAAAAGATAAACACATCCATGTAGTAAATGTCGAATTATCCAACGGCAAAATATTAAAAAGGGACGCATGAGATATATGCATTTTTCCAATGGAGAAGAACTTAAATTGCCAATATTAGAATTTGTTGTATAAATTGGCTTGTATATTTAATTGTAATTGCTGTTATGTATAAATGTATATACATATTTTTTTTTGAAATTGTTAATGCATATTATGTGTGTTTAAATATTGTTGAAATCTGTATATTTTCAACGGAGGGAGTATATGTGAGCCCCTCTTGTCTGCACCATCTGTTATGAATCACCCGAAGTGGATGTCACGTGGTTGCAGCGGAGGGATAGCTTGGCATTTCTTCTTCCCCGAGAGAACCGTCCTGGTGTGAGGCAGCTATGCCTCAGAGTCAAATGTGTTTGAGCAATAAAACAGTTTAAAAATTACAGTCCATATGATTGTTATAAAGCTAGAGTTTATTTACAGCTAATACAAGAGCTGTCATAATCAACAACTATGGACCTTTTCAGAGAATTGGAATTCATCTAAAGTACTTTTATAATATTGATTACCTGGTAGTTATTGATTATTACTCAAAGTGGATTGAGTCTTTACCAATTTATAATAAGACCATTTCAGAAATCATTCTAAAGTTAGATGATGCTTTTCCAGATTTGGGGTTCCAGAGACTGTTTGTGACAATGTTCTATTTAACAGTTCTAAATAAAAAAAAATAATAAAAACTTTGGGCAGGGACGGCATATTGAAATAAAATATTCACTAGTCTTCATTATTCACAAAGTAATGGCCTGGTTGAGAAGGCAGTTGGAATTTGTAAAGCATTCTTTGAGGATAATCGTAGACCCTCATTACGATGATTAGAATATAGCAATACACCCATTTGGAAAGTAGCCAAATCTGTCAGAAAATTCTCGAATATGGAGATGTGAAATGAGGTATCCCCAACTAGAGAAATGGACGAGTCGGCGCAAAGAAACATATTTGGCATTCGGGGGTTTTCTAGACAGAAGTCCGGGAGAACACGAAAAAGAGCGAATTGGAATGCTCCGACTTGTGGCTACGGAAGGGGACTACACTTTCAGTCATCAACTGAGAAACTTTCTGAGAACACCCTATCTATTGTGGTCTCCACAGCTCCTTCTCCTTTGGGTCCTGTAATTAACATACTATCTGAGATTACAAACCATCCAGAATCGCAAAACATGTCACACGGAGCTCTTTTGGCGAACAATGATTTAAACTCCAAATTCATTTATTCACCCATGCCCTCTGGAACAGAGAACAATAACCAACAGCCCGAGTTCAGGGATTCTTCCGGTGTATCTTCTGACAATAAAACTATTCTTGTAAACTCCTTGGAAACACACGATTTTACACATTCTGGAGCGGATAAAACCCCTGATGCTGATCCGCATCCTGATGTTCTCGACGATCCCGCTAAAGGATTACTTCACTATTTTGATCAACTTAGTCATTGCTTGGGTGATGACTCGTTTAACGCTAATGAACTTTCCACAATTAAGAATTTGCGTGCGAATCTAGTTGAAACTCTTCTTGCACAGGATCTTGAAGACACTTCTATTAATAAGATTGATACACGAAATGAGCGCAATAATAAAAATAATATTAAGATTAAGAATAAAGTTAAAAACAATAAAGGTAATAAAAAGCGCAAAAAGCCTTAGATGATCATTATCTTTGGGTCTTTTAATAAATGGATATCTCTTATTTTTCAATATACAATTTTCAGGCATACTAATGTTTCATCTTATTTTTATTTACTACGATCCCAGGTAAACTGGGCCGTAGTTTTTTCATTTACTAATTTTTACTTTGTTTAATTTTCACTGCTGTACACTTGTTCTCATTTAATCATGTTCCCGGAAGCTCTGGGTTCTTAGAAATCTTAGATATTTTATTACATTGTTATCTCTTTGTTTACTTGATTATCTATTACGTTTTCCACCTAATTTACTTTTACTGTGAACCTGGAGATCCCGGGCTACAGATGTTTTTACTGTTAATATTTATGTATTACATAAATTTCTAAATTTGTGTTGATTAGAGATCTCAGGCAAACTGAGCCTCTACTTATTTTGTAAATATCAAAATTATTTAATTCATGGCGATCCCAGGTAAACTGGGCCGCTCTATGCTTGTTCAAAATTTCTACTTGACTAACTCAAATATGTACTATGTTAATGCATTCATGTAGTAGTGGATTTTTCCTCCCCGTTGTCGGTTGGGTGTATATAGTTTGCTCTTTGAGCTATACTATCGTCCAGACAAGGGTGGAAGGTGATCTGATCTGATCTGTGGCTACGGAAAGGGACTACACTTTCAGTCATCAACTGAGTTGGTCGCATTTGTTTGGGATCCGCGTTTTGTCAACTTATTTTGCGTTCCCTCTAGAGGTTTTCATTATATTTTATAATATTCTTGTAGCCCAAATTTTTATCTTTCCGATGGTGTTTATATCAACTTGATATCTCAAATATTCCTGGATTTATTTGCATTTTAGTAAGTTGAATTTTGCTTTTCTTTACGATAGACATTGTTGCAATAACTTATTTTTATATCTATTTTTTAAAGACTTAATTCAGTTTATTTCATTTCTCTATTTGTTTAAATTTCAAATATTTATTTTAATGTTCACAATATCTTTACTGGGCTATCTTGTCTCGTAATTGTGTTAAACGACTCATTAATTTGCGTGCTTAATATTTGGGCTACCTCTTATTTTGTTTACTCAGTTTCTTGTATTTTTATCTTATTTTATTTTATTTGTTTATTTCGATTGATTTCAAATGGCATCTACTGGCGTAGATAGGTTTGAACAAGCTTGGCATATTATGCAGCTTGTTGATAACTTCTGTGAAGAAAAGGAAAATAACAGACGTATTTTAAACGCATCTAGAGTTACTCAAATTAAAGGTTATTTTAATGACCTATTCAAACTTTTTAGTGAATTGTGGCTTGCCTTCACTGAAGTTAAAACTACAGCTGATGCTCTTGAAGAGAGATGTCGACATAATGATGATTACCTAATTAAGATTAAAAAATTTATTACGCAAGACACAAAACCTGTTTTTGCCAAAATTTGTGATGATTCTCTCACTTCTTTTGCTAGTAAATTTGACGACGCTTTCAAAAATGTTCCAACGACCGTTATCAATACTGTCAAAGACATTAACCTCACAGCAATTAAATCTGTTGTTGATGAAATCAAGTCTGCTAGACATCCTGATGAGGCTGGACTTCAACCATTTGCTGCGGATTTTACTTCTACCAAACATTCATACGCACAATCTACGTCTATGGGACTCGCCAAAGTGACAAGATCACAGATCGATAAGATCAAGGAAATTATTGCTTCAAAAGAACCTAAGCTTAGTGATGCAGACCTGTTGAAGAAGAAGGAAGAGAATCGTCTCTCCACTATTGTTACTAAGCCTACAGGTAATTGCAACGTTGATCCTATTGAAATTAAGAAGAAATTAAACAATAAGATAAACTGTCGCGATATGAATGTTTTCATCAAGAAAATTCATCCTACTATTCAGAAAAATCTCATTATTAAAGTAGATTCTGAAGAATCGGCTGGAAAGCTGATAAATTCAGTTCGCAAGTGTGCCAATCGTAAAAAATTAATTACAGCTGACCGTCCCAAACCTCAGCTTACGAAACTAATCTTAACGCGTGTTCCAAATTCTTTTGATGAGAAGAAGATTTTGGATATCCTTGCGAAAAATCTGAACTGTAATATCAATCTTCTAAATATTAAGAAGCTCAACCAGTTTGAATCTACCTTTTTCACCTACCTTCTCACGTTTCCTGAGGTGTATGGAAGAACGCTCCTAGACAAGCAAAAAATCATGTTCTTTTTTCACACTGTCTACATCAAGAAATTTATTAGAATTCTAAGATGCTTTAACTGTCAGTGTTATGGGCATCTTCCTGCGATCGTGATGCCGTCTGCAGTTCTTGTGCCGGCCCTCACAAGTCTAGAGGCTGTTCATCGCAATCATCTTGTTGTGTCAACTGTAAGTTTTTGAAAAAGTCTGACTGTTCTCACAGTGCAGCCTCTCCTACTTGTGCTGTATATCGTTCTTTCATGAGAGAGGATAACTGTTTTCCGATTTTCAATAGAGTTATGGACTGTCCAACAGAAAACGCTGCCTCTTCTACAGCCGCGAACGCTTCATCTGTTGATGCTTCTGCTTAAGTTAATTTTTACTTTAAATTTCATTCTTTATTTAGGTTTTTGTGTTTAATGTAGTTTTATTTTGTTTATTATTACATATATGCATATAGTATATATTATATGGTCAGAGTTGTATTATAAGCTAAATTATCTTAATTCGTTTTACACATACTTTATTCTACGTACATTTTTCATGTCAACATTATTATGCTGTTACATTCTGTCATAATATTTTAAAGTATACCTTGTTTTCATTAATTGTAGTAACCTGAAATTAATCTTTATATTCGTAATTCCCTTGCATAAGTTAACTTTAGTTGATGTTTATTTATGGTTATTACTGTGTGCATTATTTTTAAATTTCCTTGGAATAACCCAAGTTTGCAGTAAATGGTAAGTATTGTTACCGTATACTTGATATATTTATTTCAATTTGCCTTGTCTGTGTGACGGCAGCTCAACACTTTTGCATTGTTGACGCGTTATTTTTTGCTCTTGTTTATGCTTAATTTTCAAGTGTTTTGAATTCAAATTATCTTAAAGTTTTGGATATTCTGAAAGATTAAACGACGTGCTATCAAATGATGCTACTCACTTCATTGGATATCACCAATTAGTAAAGATGTGATGCGACTAGTATTACAAGTTTTGTCCGTTTTTCACCAACTTCCAGCCATTATTTCAAATTTGCATCTACGAATCAATGTTAACTTCACTTCATTTCAAGACAGCAGCTAGTGTATTTTCTTCAATACCATTGTTGTGTTTTGATTGGATTTCTATTCAAGGAATTATGCCTTGTTTACTAAGATAACCACGCTGCTTGGTGTAGTATTGACTTGAACTCATTTATCCTGCTTTATTTACTATTTTGATCAGCTTTAATATACACGTGTTCATTACTGTCTTTATTGTTTACTTATATATCAACTGGAATTATTAACGCTATTGTTGCCTGTTCATAAAATTTTAATATTAGAAGATAGCATTTGATTTTGTTACGTTTACAATGTCAAGAGAGAAACAGTTAAATGAAGACCCAGCTTATACTGAATCGGTGTGCACTGATGACTTGGGGAGCATCGAGGGTGCAGATCTCGATCTCTCGGAAATTAGCGTGGAGGATATTTTATCTAAAGCCACTGCATTGTTGACTAATATTAAGGTCTTATGCAATAAGAAGGATAAAAAGAAAAAACGTATCCTTTCTGTTAATGGTGCTGAAAATATTTCAAAAGGTATAGATTCATTGTTTGAACTTTTACAGAATACTTTGGATATGTATCAAAAAGAGAAAATTAGAGCAGATTCCTATGAGAGGTGTATGAATATCAGACTTATCTTCCTTGCATTTGCAGGAGTCTACTATCCATCAAATGGAGGACAATATTGTCCATAAAGTTGTTGAGTCAGTCAAACAGTTACTGCCGATTCAGCAGAAGGGGTCAGATAATAATTCTAAGAAGCTTTATTAACATTAAATAAAAGAACTAATACTAAATTTTTCACCAACTCCAATCTGCCTTCAGTACAAGAAGCTTTTAAAACTAAAGATCTTGTTAGGAAATCCACGGTGGTCTTTAAACCTTTACAACGAAAGAAGTTAATTAAACCACATGAGATTAAAAATAAACTGTCACAATCAATTAAATGCTCAGAAAAGGAGTCCACATTAATAAAATAAGTCCCACTAATAAAAATAATTTACTTGTTAAAGTCGGTAATGAAACTGAGGCACAGTCACTAATTAAAACAGTTAAAGATAATGATGATCTTAATGCTCTATTTAGCGCAGATATTCCTAGATTAATCACAAAAAGAGTAATATTAACTAGAGTCCCGTCCTTATTTACAGAGGATCAATTATTGAAAGCATTGTCTTTGGAAATGTCATACGAAATTAAGATTTTATCTATTAAAAAATTGAGTAAATTGCACTCGCCCTTTTTTACTTATTTGCTTTTCTTTCCAGATGCTTATGTTCATCCTCTTATTGGTAAGGGAAAACTTTTGATTGACTTTCATACTATTTTAATTCAGAAGTACATCAGAGATATTCGATGCTTCTGTTACGGACACCTAAATTCTGCATCCACATATCCAACGGTCTGTTCTAAATGTTCTGAATTTCATAGTCATACTGAATGTAACAGTGACACAATATGTTGTATTAACTGTAAATCATTAAAGGATTCATCTGTTAACAGTGATCACACAGCTGATTCTGCAAAATGCTCGATTTTCCAAAGGTTGCTTAGGCAAGAAGATAGTTTTTTCGACTTTTATGAGAGGGGACTTAAACCAAACTAACGAAAATTTAAATATTAATAATGCAACGGACAATGTAGAAGTAATGGAGGATAGAGTCATCAAGGAAGTGCATGGGGCGGTATGCCCTTTAGTGAGTACTTAAATGGTCACATTATAGATAGCATGGTTACTAGAGGGGTTAATTCTTTCTTTTCTAGGTGTGCTATGTTTAAAGAGATGAATACTTATTCTGAGTTTAGTACTCAGTCAGAAGCTTTGGATTATATTTAATGTTTATTCTTTATATATTCCAAATCTGTTTGAAATTTTGTTATTTGTTTTAATGGTAATCCTGGGCATACCAGGCCACCTCTTTGTTATTTTCAAAATTTTGTACTGTTATTTTAAAATTCTATTATACTGTTATCCTGTCATACTCTTATACTGTTATTCCGTTACACTGTTATTGTTACTGTTAACTCTGTATCTGTTTCATGTATTCATATATACTGTGTACCCTGGTTTTTATTGTAAATAAATTCACTGGTAGGGATCTATAGTGTAAGCCCAAAAATTTAGGCCCCTTCCCTACCGTGAGATTGAATTGAATTGAATTGCCTTGTCTGTCAACTTGGAGTTATAACTTGAATAAGCCCTTAACAATATCTTGGTCACCCTTTTAACATTTATATTTTTTGCTCTATCATTCTCTTCTCACTTGTCATATATTTTGGATATCATTTCATAGTTCTTTAATATATATTTATACTGGGTGTAATTAACTTATATCTTTTTATCTGTAAGTGCAGTTTTGTTTGTTTATTTTGTTATATCACTGTATGTAACTTAACACCTTTGTATATATTATCCCGAGTTTATCAGGCCATGTATTTTATACGTTGTATATCAATATTGATTTAACAATTTACTACTATTTGTAAACTATGTTATGTATGTCTATAATACTTTTTACATTATGTTTTTAATGAATTACTTTCCACGTTGGTATTTCTGGGCTTTGACCCAGGTTGATGTGATATTGAATAGTAAATAAACTTCCTCCCCCTTGTCATCAGGATGCACATAATCCTTCGTGATTATCTTCCTAGCAAGGGAGGGAAGTGATCTGTGGCAACGGAAGAATCTACCAACCTCTGAACTACTGGCCGGTGGTTTCTTGGCTCCTGCTTAGTCGTCCTGTCACAGCGTGCCACCTTTGAAATGCTACGAAAGACTTACATATTTAGAAAGCCCTCATTATGACGAGTAATGGTGGTCTCGTTTTGAGATGTCAATCTGTATCTGAAAGCTATGTTTCGCCATAGATTCAAGAATTGGTTGCCTAGAGACCAGTTACCTAGGTATCGGTTGCCAAGTTATCCCTACAGAAGTTTGGTTGCCGAGGGCCACCGGCTGAAGATTTTGGACTCATCTCTGACTACGATTTGTATTATCGTGAAGCCCTCCTCATCTGATCAACTAGTGTTTCTATAGAAAAATCTTCGTCTCCTATTATTCTGAAGATGCGGGCCTTGTGTCATTTTACTATCTTTAAGCTCAGCACTACTTGCTGACATATGTTCTCTTCTGATCTGCCCTCAACTTTTTTGACATGTGCTCTCTTCTGACCTGTCCTCGACTTGGTCTCTGCTCATAATGTTTTCTACTGAACAGTGAGGGATTGTACTTTGTCCTTCTATGCAAGTTCATGCGTTGTTACGGGGTGGTCTGTTCTTCAAGTCCGCTTGAAATATCTTGGATGACGCTTCTACGTCATCACCTGTTGAATGCTATTATGATCCTCGAGTATCTCGTCGTTAACTTTAACAAAATGAGCACTTCTATAGACAAGTTGTATTGTATTGTTCAAACAATTGACTGTTAGAACACAAGACCTTTACATGCCTGATCCTTCCTGCTGATGTGATAACTTTTTGCCTCTCAACGAATAACGCTGCTCCTACTCATTCGCTTGAGGGGTGGATAGGTATTTTCAACTTCATCTATTGACTTGTTTCTTTATATGCTTTGGTGTAAAATTTAGGGGTGGACTGCTGATATTTGTTCTGTTAGTTATAACTATTGATAAGTTACTGTACCATAATCTGTATATTGCTCTTAGTTTATTTACTTATTTTAAGATGATTCAATTTTTGTTTATTACTTAGTATTTAGTTTTGTGTATTACTGTAAAGTGTTTCTATTTATTACTAATTTTTGTTTATTAGTTAGTTAGTCGGTTAGCTGTTTTGTTACTATTATATTATTGATTTTTTTTATTATTTAATTTTGGTGTATTAATTTGCACTTTCGTTATATTGTAGTACTTTGTTTTATTTTTATTACTTGGGTCTGCATTCCTAGAAGGTCTGGACCGCGGAAAATATTTGGTCTTACTGATTTTTTGCTCGTTACTTAGTTTTAGTACATTACTTTGTTTTCTTCTGTTCCCTGCGCTCCTGATATTCCGGGACTCAGAATACAAGTTTGTTTTAACCGATCCTTTCACAAATATTGAACTGTTATTAATTTGTTTTATAATTAGCTATTACAGATTTTTTTTAATTATTACACCGTAAAATGCTTCTGCACACTTTATAATTGGTTAATTAGTCAGTTTCCTATGTATTATTGATTATTGATTATTACATTGATTATTACATTATTGATTATTACAAATAACAAAGTTTATTTACTTTGTTATTTGTAATTATTGTACTGTAAAATGCTTCTGTTTACTATAAAATGTTCCTTATTTGTTATTTGTTGTTTATATATTTTTTGTATACCACTTTGTTTTTTCGTTCTCTCTGCGTTCCTGGATACTCCGGGCCGCAGAATATAATATTATTGTACTGAATTTGTCAGTATTACTATACTGTACAATGCATCTAGGTATCCTGCAATTTTTGTTCTTTATACTGAATAAATGCAGGTATGGGTGTCGAATTGACAGTTTCCTCCCACATAGGCTATATGTGTTCATTTAACTATCACATGCCTGCGTGGGAAGGTGTTCCTGTTCCTGTGGCTACGGAAAGGTGTAAGGTATGTTCCTTTGAAAAAGCCTGATGAAAAAACAAAACTGGAGAGTCTTCGATGCTCTGAAAGTGGACTTTTTGAGATGAGTTCTGATTTTTTCTATCTACGTCTTTCTTTCTGTTTTTTGTTTCAGTGGTTGCCTTGGGAATTAAAATGTTGAAACTTAGAAACTTGTAAGAGTTTTTTTTTAATGTAAAATTTCTAATGTAATATTGAAGTGTAACGCGTAATAATGTAAAATTTTTAAGTACCGCGAAGTAACCGTTATATTATTTCAATATTATAATAACATATATAATAACGTAATAATATTTTTAAATTACATATAATATAATAATATTTTTAAATTTAAAGTACATAATTGTTACTTTATCTTTATTAACAAGTATGTTAGTATTTATTGCTGGTATTTTGTGGATTACTATCTTATATAAAATTTGAAATAGACTGTGAATTTCTCAATAAACTATACGATATTAATTCTGTTATGTGTTTCATTCACAACACGTGGTGAAATATTGTAGCGTTTTAGAATCTGGGGTTAACCGATATATTATTTTGTTTTCGTTTCTATTAACTTCAACATAATTAATAACTTTTAAATATAACGCTTTGATTTAAAATCAGCTTTCCTACAGTTAAACGTTAAGCCAGAGGATACTGATAAACTCTCCTTTTCCACGGAATGGGGTCAGTTTAAGTTTCATAGGCTGCCTTATGGGTTAAAAATTCCTCATATTTCCATTTACTCAGACAGATTTAGGACATTTAAAGGGTAAACATTTACAGTATTTATAGATGATGTAATTTTAGCTCATGATTCCATAGATGAATTGATAAATTTATTGCAAACTGTTTTTAATAGACTGAAAGCATTCAATTTGACATTAAAACCACAAAACGTACAAACAATTAAAAAGAAATTTATTATTTAGGATGTGTTGTAAATAAAAAGGTTTTCGCACCGGCGTCACAAAATTTTGACAAAGTCACAAAATTTCCTGTCCCTCAAAATGCCAAAAATGTTAAACAATTTTCGGGGATAACCAATTATTTTAGAGCAAATATTTAAAATTTTCCGAAAATAGTTCAGCCACTAATAGAATTAACTAAACCCCAAGTAAATTTCAAAGGGACGAAACAATGTCAAAAAGTATTCGAAAATATTCATCAAAAATTACTTTCAAAACCAACACTTAAGCCCATAGACCCCTCAAAACTTTTTTTTTTAGTGACAGATGCTAGCAAGGATGCTGTTTCTTTAAGTTTAATGCAAAAAGGATGAGAATGATGAGTTCATTCCTATCCAATTTTATTCTAAGAAATTATTGCCCACTCAAATGCGATACCCAGCTTATAAGCAAGAACTATTTGCGATATTCTCTGCTGTTCAACATTTAAAGGAGCATTTAGTTGCCAAACATTTTACAATCTTATCTGATGCCAGAAGTCTAACGTATCATCTTTCTTTAGACACGCAACCTGATTTGGTGGATAGGTGACTGATGTATTTACAGGACTTCAGTTAAGAGATCAAACACATATTGAACGCTTTAAAAAGTCTGCTGATTTCCTCTCGAGAGTCACTCAAGAACCTCCAAATGAACCACTGAATATAAAAAGCTGTTCTAATAAGAAAGTAAAGGATGTAACATCAGAAACATGACAAAGTGCTACTGTAATTGCAGTTATTAGTAATTCTTTATTTGAAAACGATAAACAATTGAGCTTTGATAACATAGTTAGAACTCAACAGCAGGATCAGAATATAAAAGAAATCATAAATAAACTGCAACAAAATGATGTAACTAAAGAACAATTTGCAATGCAGGAATCCACTGGTTTGTTGATCAAAAAAGTTAAAAATAAAAGTAAAAGTAAAATATTACACAAAATATTCTTGCCTCAGCAACTGATTAAAACATGTATAGAAACAAGTCAATAGATGAAGTTGAAAATAACTATCCACCCCTCAAGCGAATGAGTAGGAGCAGCGTTATTCGTTGAGAGGCAAAAAGTTATCACATCAGCA
>Ga0115856_100476_pt1 | contig 15085 bp, 24 predicted proteins | sample InSIn4gowninarea_FD_83870 | JGI IMG/M metagenome (GOLD analysis project Ga0115856, IMG submission 83870)
AAAAGATCAGCAAGGTTGTCCTATGTTGGCACATATGCCAAACTAATCACGTAGAGAGCCTCTCCCTGACATAATGATAGTGCACCTCAATGTGCTTAGTGCGAGCATGGAACACTGGGTTCCTCGCAACTGCCAATATGCTCTAATTGTCAGTGAAGATGGTGGTGGCAGATGGCTGTCCAACACCCAAATCAGCCCCACCACAAGACGTCTGAGCCAAACACACTCAACCGTACTGTGAAAGCTGCCCTACTGGGGAAGTGGCCATAATCGGTTGCTTCTTACTGATATGCATGAGTTGCCAAGCATGAAGCAAAAACCACACGAGTGTCATAGCAACCAGCCCAATCAAAATCTGAAAAAGCATGTAAATCTGGCGGCAATGATCCCCCCTTAGGATAAAACAACCCAAGGTGCCTGCTCTGGTACCACTCAAGTAGTGAAAGAGTCGCTTAATTGCCTGCCAATGCTTAGCTACATGCCAATGCTTAGTGCCTGGGCTATGCATAAACTTGCTCACTTGTGAGACTACAAACTGAATAGAGAGTGGCATCAAAGTAGTCTCCGGCATCATGAATGCTAAGGTGTACGCCTGTCTCCACATAGGTGTAGGCCTGTCTCCATAGGTGTAGCAATAGGCTTACAATCCTCAAGACCAAATCTATGCAGCAATGCCTCAATGTACTTTGTCTGACACAAAGCAATACCTCCATCACATTGCTTAAACTATGAATGCCCAAGTAATGATGCAATAGGCCCAAATCTGACATCTCAAAGGCTGAATTTAATTCAACCTTGAAATCAGCAACATGTATCTCGTTTTAGGACCATTAAGCAGCATGTAATCCACATATAGCACAATGATCAGAAGTACATCACCTTCATGCTCTCGATTGGACTGTTACAGAAACCATGTGCAATCAAATATGCATGTATCTTCTCATACCAAGCACGAGGCACTTGCTTTACAATACTTTCCTTAATCTACATACTATGGTTTCCTGCCCTTTTTGAACAAAACCACGAGGTTGTGTTACATACACCTCCTCATACAAATCACCATTCAAAAACACAGTCTTGATGTCCAACTGATGTACATTCCAACCATGATGAGTTGCCAATGCACAAATGCTATGAATGGTGTGGTCATACGGCAAGTGGGAGCAAAGGTCTCATCAAAATCAATGCCCTTTTACTGAGCATAACCCTTTGCTACAAGCTTGGTTTTATACCGACACTACCATCAGGCTTACGCTTTAGCTTGTACACCCACTTAGTGCCAATTGCCTTTTTACCTGGAGGCAAATCACATAAAGACCATGTGCCATTCTTTACAATAGCATCATATTCAACACGCATAGTAGCCATCCAATTTTCTGAATTTTGTGCCTCTTCAAATAAAATAGGCTCTTCTTCATCATACATACTCGCAACAGCTACTAATGCAAAATAATCTGATGCATATGATGTATGCTGATGAGAACCAAAACGAGTATGAGTAGGCAAAGGTGCATCCAATTTGCTATCACACAAAGTTTGCACAAGCCATTTAGGCATTGACCTAGATTCCTCAATTTATGTTCTCTCCCCATCAAGTGCATCATGAACATCTGCATTAGAAATGGGTTGATCTGTAGACTCATTAGAAACCTGCGTAGGCTGAATATTTGCTTCATTTGGTGCTACATGTGACTGACCGGCACTACCAAACAAAGGCAACAATGTCTCATACATATCTTATGAGCGAACATGTACGTCTCTAGTACATGAAAGCAAAGGCTGAACTGCATCCTCAACAAAAACAACATCCCAACTGACCAAGATATGTTTAGACTGTGGATGATACAAACGATAGCCTTTACTTTCTGCACTGTAGCCAACAAAAATGCATTTAATAACCTTGTCATCCAATTTCCTACGATGTTGCGCTGGCACAAGAGCATAAGCTAGGCAACCAAATACACGCAAATGAGGAACAGATAGCTTGCGACCATGCCAAGACTCATATGGAGTGACAAACTTCAACGCTTTAGTGGGACATCTATTAAGTACATATGATGCACACATTATAGCTTCTAGCCAAAACGTATGTGGTAGGGCTTGGCTCTTAACCATACACCTTGCCATCTCCATGAGAGAACGATTCTTTCTCTCATAGGTAATATACAAAATACATCACTGTCAGTGAGACTGTACTTGATGTAACTATTGCATGTATACATAAAACCAACTTGTGCTATTTAGAACAACCCAAAATAGACGAAAAGGCACCTCTCTTGCAGATCTGAACCTTGACAAAAAATCACTTTAAAAGGACGAAATTGTCTACGCAGTGCTTGAAATGCAAAAATAGAGGGCAAAACGACCTCAGATTGAAATTCTAATGCAACCGAGCTCTTTGAGCTTCCTCACAAAATATACTGACCTATTGATACGTGTGAAACCTCGTCTCAAGTGGAGGAGATGAAGCAGAGGGTCCTGGCGATGCTGCCTCGAAGCTCTTGCCTGCTCTGATACCAAATGTTGGAACTAGGGTTGCAGGAATGCACACACAGCTTGGAGAAGAAGAAGCTCAAGAGCACACAACACAAAAGTAGTATTACTAAGTGTGCAAGAACAAAGATAATGTAGCCCTAGAGTGTTGGGCATATATACAATGCACGGGGGGGAAACCTCCTAGTGAGGGAAAAAGTGCCTCGGCAGTCCTAAGTGTGTACCATAACATGGCAACAGTCAGCACAATCTTTCCAACTCCTCTTACGGGATACTCGGAGTTGTTTGTGCACGTAACAGAATTACCAACAGGCAGAGACTCAAGGCAAGTAAACATGTCACGCTGTGAAGTGATGTGCTTAGTAGCACCACTGTCAAAATACCATACATGTGAATCTGCAAAACAGACATACATACATCGTGCAAAGATAGGTCATTCTGACTCGTACACAACATTAGCAGATTCAACATTAGAGTTGGAGGCATCTGCAAACAGCCATACCAGCCTCTTTTTTCTTTGCCTCCTTCCCACCTTAGGACATTCCTTAATCACATGACCAAGTTCCTTGTAGTAATTACACCTGACCTTCTTCTCTTCCTTGTAGTAATTACACCTGACCTTCTTCTCTTTCTTCTGCTCACCCTTATCAGGCTTCTTTGCACCATCTGCACCTATCACAGATTTTGACTTAAATTTGCCTTTGCCTTTATGGTGGCTAGCAACAAAAGCCTGATCTGCAACACGCATAATATTCCTATTTTGCCTGGACTGTTCTTCCTGTAACAAAATAGAAACCACCATTATTGCTAGTGTTGAAGAAGGTGCAGTGGTGGATGATGATATAGGTTCTACTACTACAAGTTCTATTACTGCAGATTCTGTTGCTGTAGATTCTAATGATGTAGGATGTACTCTTGAGCAGGCTGAATGGGATGGTAAAGATGCATAAGCTCATGCCTTGATTGCGCTATCTATTAAGCATACCATTATTCCCCACATTCGTGGATGTAAGACTACGCAGGATGCATGGGATATGCTTGCACGATTGTATCAGGTTCAGAATGAAGCTGGTGTAGCTTATCTGCATAAGTAGTTAGAAAGTGAGCATATGAATGAAGATGATCCAATGGATAGTTTCCTAACAAAGATCAAGGATCTTAAGGAGCAGTTGATAGGCTGCAGATGATAGGCTGCAGATGAGATTTTGTCATATAGTACACTTGTGTAGACCGTTCTTGATGGTCTTTCAAATTCTTACAAGGGATTTACATCCACCCTTAGATTGATGATGAAGGGTAATCCAAATGCCCTTCTATTTGAGGAGCTCCTTGCCGAAGTAGGACGATTATAATGATCCTACGCAACCAATACATGGCGCATCATATAAGACCATAGTGGGTAGTTGGTCCCATCCACAGCAGCACAACACGTAACATACGAAATACATCACTGTTATCAGCCATGGTCATTGGGATGTACACCTGATGTAACTGTTGCCTGTATAGAGAGTAATCTACATGAAACCAACTTATGCTATCTAGCACAACCCAAAATAGACCAAAAGGCACCTCTCCCTGCAGATCTGAACCTTGACAGAAAATCTGCACAAAAGGACAAAATTGCCTATGCAGTGCTTGTAATGCAAAAACGGAGGGCGAAATGACCTCAGATCAAAATTTTGAAGCAACCGAGCTATACAATCTCTCCCGATGAATATATTGACCTGCTGCTCTGATGCATGTGAAACCTCATCTCAAATGGAGGAGATGAAGTGGAGGGTCCTGGCGATGCTGCCTCAAAGCTCTTGCCTGCTGCTGTTGTGATACCAAATGTTGGAACTAGGGTTGTAGGAATGCACACACAACTTGGAAAACAAGAAGCTCAAACGCACACAACACAAAAAATAGTATTACTATAAGTGTGCAAGAACAAAGATAAGGTAGCCCTAGAATGTTGGGTATATATACAATGCATGGGGGAAAAAACCTCATAGTAGTGAAGGGAAAAAGTGCCCTGGCGGTCCTAAGTGAGGGAAAAAGTGCCCTGGCGGTCCTAAGTCTGTTCACACACATCACTACCATAACATGGCAACATCTAGAAGGTACTAAAAGCACTATCTCAACCATTGAAAGTGGTGCTTTCTACTCTAAGCACAACATTCAAATGAAAGATCAAAAACCACAAGGTGCAACCATTGTGGAAGGCTAGGACACATGATCAAAGAATGTAGATTCGAGGACAAACCAAGGCTCGAGTGCACCCATTGTGGCAAAGTGGTCCACCTTGAAGATAGATGTTACTATACAAGAAGAGGAAGGAAGAAGCCAATATCACCAACAAGGAGCCTCAAGAAGAGGTCAATTGTGTCCAAGATGATTGGGAATTCTAAATCGTCCAATAATGGTCATGTAATGTTATTTGTAAAAATTAGCCCCTGGCCACCCATGATATAGACCAAGCTAATTATGCATTATAGATTATGAAAATGGATTATGGTTTTTATGGATTATGAAGATAGATGTTACAAGAAGAGGTCAATTGTGTCCAAGATGATCGGGCATTCTAAATGGTCCAATAATGGTTATGTAATGTTTTCATCTTTGTAAAAATTAGCCCCTGGCCACCCATGATATAAGCCAAGCTAATTATGGATTATGATTTTTATGGATTATGACATGGGTATCTCCACATACATCAGTAGTGCTAGTAATAGTGTACTATATATCTAGTCCACATATATCAATAGTGCTAGTAATAGTGTACTATGGATTATGACATGGGTATCTCCACATACATCAGTAGTGCTAGTAATAGTGTAGTATATATCTAGTCCAGATATATCAATAGTGCTAGTGATAGTGTACTATGTATGTAGTCCACATACATCAATAGTGCTAGTAATAGTGTACTATATATACATTAGTAGTCTAATAGTCGCAAGCTATGTAGTACTAGCTATTGTCTACTAGCAATAGTCTTATAGTAGTGGGACTAGTAGCTAGTAGTCCCACTACTAGCTCTAGTAACAAGTTGTGTACTAGCTATTGTCTACTAGCAAATAGTATAATAGAAGTGGAAATACTAAGTGGTAGTTTACTAGTAATGAGTTTACTAGTAAATGAGGCTACTAGTTATTAGTAGTACACTATTAGCCTACTAGCGTTAGGACTACTAACAATCAAGTAGTATAGCACCTATCTATTAGAAATCCATAGAAGTGGTTCTAGATGGGCTTGTTGGTCTTGGTGTAGATGAGGTTCTTAAAGCTCTTTTTTGGTGGTTTGTATGGATCTTTTTAGTGTCTTGGATGGACAAGGTGTGGGCTCATGTTGATTAGGTGGAAAAATCCTAAGCCCTATCTTTTTGTATAAAAAGGCCCTTGGGGCAATGGAGGAATGAATCATGGATCACACTTTTTTGGCCTCATCTCATCTTGTCACTTTCTATTGTCAAGAGTTCATTATAGTGTTTGATCCCTTTTCTTAAGCAATGTTAATCTCCCTTTCCCTTTGATTAGAGTAGTTGTTAATCGTTTAATTTCCATTAGCATGTGTGGCTTCCTCTTCCCCTCTTCCCTTTCCTCTTCTCCATTTGAGTGCACCTCTTGCTATGTTGTTTATGTGAGAGTATGTGGAAGATTGATAGTGTGCTTCTTTGAGTTTAGAATTTCTTAATCAAGTTTGAGGAGGACAAGAATGTCATCTATAGCTCATTTTCAATGATCATGATGATTGGGGGGGGATTTCATCTTCCCCCCCGAGCCCCACTCTCTCCCCTCTTGTCCTCCATCACCCTTTTGAAGGGATTGATTGGCAGCCCAAAACCACCAACAAGTGAAGATGCATATAGTGCCTTGGCTTGGTTATGTGGTGGACCTTCTCCCCAACAACAACAAGATACTTGCCTTGCCATGCAAACTAGCATGGATGGAGAGCCCATTCTTTCCCCTAAAAGCAACATGGTAGAGGAGGGGACAAGCCTTGGAGAAGCAGCCATTGAAGAGATGTTTGGTGCAGTGAAGAAGCAAATCAATATGGAGGAGCTTTTCTGTGTTTGTAACACAACATGGTGGAGAGAGGCAACAAGGCCTTGAAGAAGACATTCTTAGTGTTTCTCAACACTTTGTTGCCTGGACAATCCATTGTTTCCCCTAATGATAACATGGCAGAGGAGGGGGGAACAGTAATCCTTGCAAAAAGCTGTTTGGTGTAGTGGGAATCAAGAAAAGTTTATTTGTGTTTGTCAAAACAAGGAGGTCCAATAATGCAGAAGCAAGAAATCTGAGCAGCAGTTCTGGGCAGCACTGTCCAGTAACCTCCACAGGGGTGTCGGGTTGGAAGGCACCCCCCTTGGGCAAACACAGCCACCACCGGCATCTCTTATGATGGGCATGACCGCCATGGTAACAAGTGGGCCGCCCTCATTGTTGTCGAGAAAAATTGTCAACATGGGGGGGGCAGTGATGCCATGGCCATGGCATGGCCAAATCTGGACGAGGGAGCATGAAACTTCTTATTGCTCTAAGCGATCAACACGCAGGCACCAAAGTCTGGCAGCCACCATCATGGAGATCTGAGTAAGAGTGCCGAGAGCAGCAGGTAGGTCTAGCAACAAACCGTAAACACACAGTAAGCTGGGCAGCAGTCTTAGAAGCAACAAGGGAGGCCTGCGGAGGGGAGCAACAAGGCTTGCAACCAACAATGGAGGCCCTCGCTGGCCACGGCCAGCACACCCGCACATGTAGGCAAGCAACGACAGGCTGAGCAGGCCGAAAGCGTAGCCCAGCAGGGGCATAAGTGCTCAGTGCTTGGAGGCTGCCCCAGGAAGAGTCAATGTGGTTTGGCAGTCCCCCACCATGGGGCTGTGAGCAGCAGTGTAGAGCAGCAAGGAGCAGTAAGGTGCAAACAAAATGCACACAGCAGTGCCGAGCAGCAAGAGGGAAGGCGCGCCAATGCAGCCCTGCACAGTAAGCCGGGGTTGTAGCAGTAGAGGCACAGGCCCTTCATGGCGGAGACGACTGGCAGGGGGGAGTTTAGCATGGTGAAGCAACGCCATGTCCACGAACCTGCAATTTTTTAAACCCTAACCCTAACCCTTAGAGTCCCCCCTTTCACACCTACACACACCCCCTTTTCCCCTTACATCCCCCTCTCTTTAACAAACATTTACCCCTCCCCCTTTATAGTTTTTGGAAAAACTTTTTAAAAAATCAAGCCTCTCCATATGCAAGATCCCTCAACTTTTTTGGAATCATTCACACGTGGATATTTTACATTGCGGGCAATTTTGATGGGATGATTGTATTGGCATCATACACTTGATGGGATGATTGTATCGGCATCATACACTTGATGGGATGATTGTATCGGCATCATACACTTGGTGGCATTCACTTGGTGGACATCATTTTCTTGCATTTTTCATGGAATTGTACCTCCATGATGGTTGTAACCTTGGTTGTGCTCCGGTTGGTGTTTATAAAACCGATATTAGCACACTGCTACTAGACTACCCATCCACTAGTAGAATAATAGTGGACTACTAAGTATAATAGTGCTACTAGAATACTAGTGGTGGGACTACTTACTAGTAGTAGTGATGATACTAAGTAATAATCAAATAGTGATAATACTAATAGTCTACTAGTGGTGGGACTACTTACTAGTAGTAGTGATAATACTAAGTAATAATCACTACTACTAAATTACTAACTAGTAGTCTAGTAGTAGTGATAATACTAAGTAATAATCAAGTAGCAATAGGACTACTTAGTTTAAATCTTCTATCACTAGGACTAGTAAGGTCTAGTAACTACTATCACTAGGACTAGTATAGGAGTAGAGGTAGCAATAGCAATACACACACACAAGTACAATAAGTAGAGATGGAGAGTAACACAACACTCAATGTTGGAATGATGAAGAATGAGTGAAGTACAAGAAAAGTGACTTGATAAGTCACTTACACACTCATAAGAGTGTGTTCCCATGCTCGAGAAAAAAAACCTCCTAAAGAGAGAAAAAGTGCCCCGGCCCATTATTAGCCTAAGTCCACACATCACTACCATATAGAATGGCTACAAATCCCCCCTCTAGTGGATGATGTGAACATGTACATGGATCATATGGCTAATCAATCCCCAAATGGAAATAAGCCCAAAGCTTTGCAAAAAGCTTCGAGCTTCTCTCATGGGAGAGCCTCATGATTGTCGTATGTATAGAGATATAAGCCACGCTAATCTCTCCTACGTATGACTGATCAATCCCCAAATGGCAATAAGCCCAAACCTTTGCGAAAAGCTTCGAAATTCTCTCGCGGGAGAGCCTTCATGAACATATCTACCATATTGTCGTGTGTGTAGAGATATAAGCCACGCTAATCTCTCCTACATGGACCCTCTCCCTGACATAATGATAAGGCACCTCAATGTGCTTTGTGCGATCATGAAACACTGGATTTCTCATAAAAACAAATGCTAATGCACTCTAGCTATCAGTAAAGATGGAAGTGGGAGACACTCTTGTCCAACACTAAGATCTATCAAAAGGCGTTTGAGCCATACACACTCCACACTCATTGTAAAAGCTGCCATGTACTCAACTTCATAGCTTGAAGTGGCCACTATTGGGGCTGCTTCTTCTCGAGCCATGATATACATGAATCACCAAGAAGAAGGCAAAAGTCATCTAGTGATGAACACTCGTGTAACATAGCATCCACAACCCGATCTCAATATGTAAAGGCATGCAATTGTGAATCACCCCCAGGATAGAACAAGCCAAGGGACTGAGTGCCTTGCAAATAATGGAATACCCATTTTATAGCATGCCAATGCACGGTTCCTAGGCTATGCGCATAAATTTGCTCAGTTATAAAACCCCAAACTGAATATCCGGCCTAGTATTGCATGAGTTAGTGGCATCAAAGAAATCTCTAGGATCTTGAAGACTAAGCCATTGGTGTGGCTATAGGCTTACAATCTTCAAGCTGAAATCTTCTTAGCAACTTCAATATACACTTAGACTGCAATAACACGATGCCATCATCACGCTGTAGAAACTAGAGATCCAAGTAGTAATGCAAAGGGCCCAAATCTGACATCTTAAATGTAGTATGTAATTCAATCTTAAAAAGGCTAAAATTTAATCCGCATCGGGTCTAGTGAGCCGCATGTCATCAACATATAGAATGATGACCAAAAAGTAATCACAAGTCCTCTTTACATAGAGGGTACTCTCAAAAGGACTGTTTTGCAAAATCCATGTGCAACCAAGTCTGCACATACCACATGCCTTGGGAGCCTGCTTAAGGCTATACACGGGTTTCTTGAGCCTACATACTTTGTTTTCCTACCCTTTTTCCACAAAACCATGAGGTCGAGATACATAGACCTCCTCATGCAAATCACCCCATGGAAGAAGGTAGTTTTAATGTCCAACTAATGTACAATCCAACCATGATGGGCTGCCAATGCAATAATACACCTGATGGTTGTCATATGAGATGTTGGTACAAAGGTCTCATCAAAATCAATCCCTTTCTACTGGGCATATCCCTTTGTAACAAGTCTAGCCTTATATTAGCGATCAATGCTACCATCAGCTTTACGTTTCAACTTATAAATCCACTTATAAACCCACTTTGTACCAATGGCTTTCTTACCATAAGGCAACTTAGCCAAATCCCAAGTGTCATTTTTTAGTATAGAATCATACTCATCCTACTTATCCTACATGGCATGTATCCACCAATGATCACTCTCATGTGCTTCCTCAAAGGAAACAAGCTCCTCTTCATTACATGTTTCAATAATGAAAGAGTGATCCACAAATGAAATAGATACATGATACCTCCACGTGTTACCTCCATGTGTTCTGTGAGGCAAAGGAGTTGCCAATTTGCTATCTTGCAATGTTTGCACTAGCCATTTTGGCATACTTTTGGATGCTTGTATGATTGTCCTCTCTTCTCTCCTCTTCAATTTGCATTCAATTTGCAGCACCCTTTTGAGCAGCATCCATTTACTCCACATATGGTTGTCCCCAAATTGAACAAATGTAGGAGTGTATCAACGATGTCATGTGAGCATACATTTTGCTGGTTTTTGCATGAAAGCATGGGTTAAATTGAGTTCTCCACAAAGATAACATCTCTACTCATCAAAATCCACTTTATGGTAGAGTCTATACCCCTTGCTTTCCAAACTATATCCCACAAAAATGCACTTAATTGCCTTATTATCAAGCTTACTACATTGCTCGTTAGGCACAAGAGAATAAGTAAGATAACCATACAGAGGGCTTTCTACCATTCCAAGCTTCATAAGGTGTCACTATCTGCAAGGTTTTGGTGAAGCATCTATTTAACACATAAGTTGCACACATAACTTCCTCTAACCAAAAACCATTGGACAAATCTTGCCCTTTCACCATGCAATGTGCCATCTCCACGAGAGACCTATTCTTCCTATTAGCCACACCATTTTGTTGAGGTGTGTAAGGTACTGTACACTAATGTTTTATGCCTCTTTTAGACATGTATGCATTAAACTCCTTTGACATATATACGCCCCTCCTCGATCTATACAAAGGGTGCCAACTTTACATGTAGACACATTTTTAGCCATAGCAATAAAGTGTCTAAAGCACGTAAACACCTCTCAGTGGTGGGGGTACATCCAAGCATATCTGGAATAGGTACGCCCATTCCACGCATGCTTGGATGTGAATAGTCATCTATAAAGGTGACAAAATAAAGGTAGCCCCCCAATGGATGTGAATAGTCATCTATAAAGGTGACAAAATAAAGGTAGCCCTCCAATGGATGGTGTCCTCATAGTTCTATATACATCACTATGTATAAGCTATAACTTCTAGATAGCCCTCATTGATCCATCCTTTGGGAATGATGCCCATTGCATTTTGCCCCAACCAATATGCACCCCTCATATACATGTCTGGCAGGGGACTCAAGTTGTGGCAACTCAAACACCATGTCTTGCCTTTTTAGGCATAGAAAACTACCAAAATTCAAGTGACCAAAGCGGACATAACTCTGCATCACTCGTAGCACACGTGTGGCGAAAACTATGCATGCATCATGTGCCAATCTCTCATTGACATCTAGCCTATAAAGACCATGATACAAAGTACATGAGGTAATGATGGTATCACCATCACTAACGATCATGAATTGTACATGTGTCATCCATAATTCCGACCACTAGTAGGCGTGCCCCACTAGGAGTGCCTTAGCAATGGTGGCAGAGACTGACAACAAGTTCTCTTAATGACTGGCAAATACAAAACATCTGAGAGCATGATTGCCCCACCATTAGTGAGCACAATATTTCCAACTCCTTTCAGTGGATATAAGGAGTTGTTTGCATATATGAGTGTACTCCCTTAGGGAGCAGGCCCAAGAGATGAGAACAAATCTTGTTAAGAAGTAATGTGCTTACTTGGTAGCACCACTGTCAAAAAACTAAATATGCAAATCTACTACTGTACTGACATGCATATGTCATGAATAGATGGATCATAATCACACTACACAATGAATTACCAATCTTAGCTTCACCCTTCATGTATCTTACACATCCCTCAAGGATGAATTTACATGAGTATCCCCAGTCTAACATATTCTTCCTCGCTTGTAATATCCCTTAAGAATACATGTGGCCTTGAACTTACCTCCCTAAAAGGTTATCTACAAAATTTATAATTTAAGCTCTATACAAGTTAAAGAGTGAATACAACTGGTAGGTTGGTATATCTAGCTATACAAGGAATCAAGTAATTACATGTATAATCAGGAGAAGGTGGTGAACAGAAGACATAGTGTGTCATTGGCGATGTCAATGCAAACCACACCTAGGTAAGCTTAAAAGAAAGATGCATATTAATATTGTTATAAAGAATAAAGAAATACTCACTATTATCCCCATGTTTTCCACATTCGGGTCAATATCATGTGTTGGCGGAGCATCATTCTTTGGATCTACACATGTAACTCGAACACTTAATGATTGAAATTGAATATACTCAAGAAAAATCACATAAAGTGAAGTTGAATACCATTCTTTTTGTTTTCTCTTTGGATTTTTATGGGAGTCGACTCCTTTGTCTCATTGTCCTTCGGTTTCATCTTGGAGGCCTGAGTGTACAAATCCATTTCCCTTATGAGAGAACCTAACACCATGAGTGAGGTCCAACCACCAAGGACACTTGGCAAATTCCCATTGTGAAAGACATCGTGGGTGAATACATGCAACTCTAGTTGGTGTGGAGATCTCTATCCAATCCTTGCAAAGCTTCGGCATCCGATCTATTTTCTTCTCCTTTAAGAGATGAGAAAGGTATCTAAAACACAAGAACATGTAAATATATAATGTGAAAATTATAAAATATATCTAAATTATAAATTATAGATTATATCTAGATTATAAATTACAAATTACAAAATTTATAATGCGATAATTATAACATTGATTCAAAAACCAGATTCTTATTGAAACTTGGTTCTTGTGCTCTCCCCCATTATTCCACCATGTAGCTCAGTGGACTCTCAAATATAAAGGCTACTGAATACATTTTTCCTACCTTCTAGCTTTATGTCATCATAGTATATTGGCCAAGTGTGTAATCCAGTTGTAAACACACTATTATCCAGAACTGAGGAAGCATGGGTCTCCTTCTTATCTAGCTTTATGTCATCATAGTATTGGCCAAGTGTGCAATCTAATCACCCCAAGTTGAACACACTATCATCCAAAATTGAGGAAGCATGGGTCTCTTTATAATCTAAGAAGTTCACCTGCAAAATAAATATCTATTTTCAATTATCACATCCTATTGTGGACAATACAAAAAAGGAAGTAATTCTAATGTTATTTAAAATCTTAACCTTTGTATGGAATATCTATTGAGGGCATGTTCCTCATGAGATAAGGCTTGCATGGAATATATCCTTTATATGGAATATATGTGGAATATATCCTTTATATGGAATATATGTTGAGGGCATATGATGCATGTTCCTCATGATAAGTCTTGCATCTAAAAGAGATAAATACATCATCTTTTTCTCTAGCTTGATTGGAGCATTGGCAATACACTTTAGCTTGGTCTTCCTAGGATCAAACATTGCACACATGACCCGAATATGTTTTGAATTAGTCTGTTTGTAAGCCTCGTCTATCAATGCCATCTAAGCCTTTTTGCTAAATATAGAACATCTTATTGGACATGAAAGACAAATCTAGTCATGTAGACAAATCCATCTCAATTTCCTCATCCACATCTCTCCACAATGGTGACCACCAAGTCTGGAGTAACCTCCATCTCCTCACCCCCTCCGAAACAATAAAATATCCCTTCTTAAGGAGATAGCTCTCATACTGAAAAGCAACTTTAAAGCCACAACATCATCTCTCAACCCTCTAACTCCGGCATGTGTAACTAGCCTACAAAGTGGAATTCTTGGACACTCATCCATAGCCACTAATCTACAACTAGAAATGACATCCCCCCAATAACCATCTCAAGTCATCAACCTCTCCCTCATCACCCCCTAAAGTACTCTCCTTTTCCACATCACCTCCTGCATCACCTACCTTATCAAACACACAAATCGCCCCCTAAAGTACTCTCCTTTTCCACATCACCTACCTCGTCAACACCCTTATTTTTTACTCTTCCTCTCCCCTTTGAAACAAGTGAAGTATTCCCACCTCTACCAACTCCCTTTGTATAATATCCTTTCATTGGTCTCTTTCCTTTTTCCATCTAAAAAGCTACAAAGAATTATAGAGACTCAATGTCATCATGGTTATGGCCATCAGACAAGCAAAAAAAACCCAAAAAACAAGCCCATGAGCATTTGAATTAGTGGCTATGGTTATGGCCATCAGACAAGAAAAAAAACCCAAAAAACAAGCCCATGAGCATTTGAATTAGTGGCTTGGGATTTATCAAATGTACCAAGCATTCAAATAGAAAAGAACCATGTAGATGTTGCTTCATCGTACCTTGATCTTAGGCAATGTCACATGGACATGCCCATAGCCCATAGCCATGTCAAAAAGAAGAAGGGGAAGTGCTTCCCAACATGTCATGATGTCACGGCTTCCCAATAGGCCGTGATGTCACGACCTGTTGGGAAGCACTTCCCCTCTATTTTTAGCATGTCCATACCCCCCATGCCTTCATACCCATATATGTTTTTAGCATATCCATGCTTATGTCACACCTAATTGAATTTCACATGGACATGCCCATATCCATGTTTTTTTTTTTAAAGAAGGGGAAGTGCACTTCCTCTCTATTTTTTTTAGGGTCTCCAAGAAGACATTGAACACAAGTAGATAAATCATCTTTTTTTTTTTGGCAAAGCCATGCCCAAAGCCATGTAAAAAAACAAGGGGAAGCACTTCCCTTCTATTTTTTGGCATAGCATATTTTTTGGCATAGCAATGCCAAAGGCCATGCCTGCATTTCCATCATAAGAAAAGAAGGGAAAGTGCTTCCCTATAGGCCATGCCTACATTTCCATCTTAAAAAAAGAAGGGGAAGTGCTTCCCTATAGGGGCTA
>Ga0115856_100266_pt2 | contig 15070 bp, 9 predicted proteins | sample InSIn4gowninarea_FD_83870 | JGI IMG/M metagenome (GOLD analysis project Ga0115856, IMG submission 83870)
ACTTTCTTGCTGAAGAACTGGTCAAAATGCTCTAGGGTATTTGTATCAAAAGCAAGTGAAACAAGCAGGCCATCTACTCTGCTGTCAAACAAGGTTTTTACACTGGCTGCTTCTTTTTTAAACATCTCAGAAGACTGGCTGATAATTAAATTATATCCTTCACTGTTGGCAATGTTTTCAATACCGGATATAGCAGAAGCCTGGAAGTAGCTGGTCAGTTTTGCTACAATAACACCAATAGTATTTGTTCTTTGGATCCGGAGGTTTCTTGCAAAATGGTTGGACCGGTACCCCATCTTTTCGGCCAGTTCAAAGATTTTCTTCTTGGTTTTCTTACTTACAACTGGGTCATCTTTAAGAGCCCGACTTACGATAGCAATGGAAATATTCAGCTCATTGGCGAGATCATAAATGGTAATATCCCTTTCTTTTTCCATACAATCGTTTGCATTAGCGAAGTAAAGCTAAAAGATAAAGTCATAAAAAAATATTTTGTAATCGGTTTCATTTTTTAAATAAAACCTTTTAGTTTAGCGCTCGGATTGTTGCATATGTGTTTGCTATGTAAGGACGGATTTGCTTGTGGTTACAGTAGTGCTCCTTTGTAAGGAATTGTTATTATTTTAAATATTTATCGTAATCGGTTTCATTCTATTTGGAGAAGTAAATTGAAACAATAAATGAAATCGCTTTCATTTTCAATTAAATGGTCTGTTTTTCATAGAAAAATTATGTAGATAGAAGCCTTATTAGCTTGGTTTTTGATTGCTAAGTTATTATTGACAAGAAACAATATAATATACCTATGAATGTCTTTGCCATAAAACGAAAAGAGTATCAACGGCTTATGTAGTAGTATATCAGTTATAAGATCATTCCTCCGGCTGTGCTTTTGGCCAGTGTTCGGGTACATTGATGTTGGCAGGGGACTTAGATGCCTGTTGAGATCGTGTGATTGGGAGGATGTATTAAGGATCTACTGCTAATCGTATTTACTGTTTGAGGCTTTTTATTCTTCGCGGCTCTAAAATCAAATCTTAAAACAAATATCTATGAACACGTCGGGCCCTAACAAGAAAAAGGTATTACAACCGGACAGACTGTACAAAAAGAAGTTTGCTTCAATTGTATTTGCTGTTTTGCTAATCCTTTTTACTGCAATTACCGGTAAAGCACAGAATATTACAGTTGCCGGTCATATCTCTAACGAAACCGGTAAGCCTGTGCCACAAGCTTCCGTTGTTATCAAAGGCACAACGAATGGGGTGAGCGCTAATGATAACGGCGACTTTAAAATAACAGCTCCCGGAAACGGAACGTTGGTTATTTCATCGGTTGGCTATACTGAGCAGGAGGTAGATATTAATAACCGCACCAATATAGCGGTAACCTTAAGCAATCAGGCAACCACCATGAATGAAGTAGTGGTGATAGGCTATGGTAACCAGCGAAAAGAAGCGGTAACAGGTTCGGTTGCTTCTATAAGTGGAGAAAAGTTGCGTGAAGTGCCATCCGCTAATGTCACCGATGCCTTGCAGGGGCGTCTGCCTGGGGTGGAGATGGCGTCAGCATCATCTCAGCCAGGTGCTGCTATGCAAATCCGTATTCGCGGTACACGTTCGCTTACTGCCAGCAACGACCCGCTTGTGGTGCTCGATGGTATTCCCTTTGCAGGCTCTATCAACGATATTGACCCCAACGACGTCAAGAGTATTGACATCCTGAAGGATGCCTCGGCCACCGCTATTTACGGCTCGCGCGGCGCTAATGGTGTTATCTTGGTAACTACCTTCAAAGGTACAAGAGGACAAAAAGCAAGAATAAGCTACAACAGTTATTTTGGTATTAAAAAAACATTTTCTAAATACCCTATGATGAACGGTCCGGAATTTATTGCACTCCGTAAGGCGGCCGGTAAGTTCACAAACGGGGTAGATGAATCTGATAGTATAAATACGGATTGGCAATCCCTGTTATACCGAACCGGGATAGTAACAAACCACGACTTAAGTGTTTCCGGTGGCAGTGCACAGGGGACCTACAACTTCGGTGTGGGCTACTATAAAGATCAGGGTGTGATTCCTACGCAACAATACACCCGTTTTACATTGCATGGTTCTATTGACCAGGGAATAGGTAAATATATCCGTGTCGGCTTTACTACAAATAGTAACTATAGCATTACGGAAGGAACCCAGGTGGGATTATACAACATCTTAAGCATGTCTCCGCTTGCCAGCCCGTATAACCCTGATGGTTCATGGAAAAGAACGGTAAAGATGCCGTTGGATGAACAGTGGGTATATACAAAAGATATTGTAGATAGTTTAAAAGATCAATGGCTGAGCCAAACCAAGGCGTATGGCTCCTATAACTCTCTATATGGTGAAGTGCAGATTCCAGGGGTGGAAGGCTTGAAATATCGTGTCAATGTTGGCTTGAACTTCCGCACAAGTAATGGTGGCAGCTTCACAGGAGAGGGAATAGGCAGTGCTAATCCTGAAACTCCTTCCACTGCTTCCATCAGCAATTCGCTTACCACTAACTGGGTAATTGAAAACCTGCTTACCTACGACCACACTTTTAATGGAAAACATCGGGTGAATGCAGTCGCATTGTACTCTACCGAGCAAAATAGATACAACAGTTCATCTGTAGCGGCAAAGGATATTCCTTCCAGTGCCTTCCAATTCTACAATCTGGGGCAGGCTGCAGGTGAAATTACCGTTGATCCCAACAACCAGATCTATCAGGTGAGCGGTTTGATGTCGTGGATGGGACGTATAATGTACTCCTACGATAACCGCTATATGCTAACCGCTACCCTGCGCTCCGATGCTTCCTCTAGACTTGCACCTGGGCATCAATGGCATACGTATCCTGCAGTATCCGCCGGTTGGAATATCGGGAACGAATCATTTATGAAAGATATCAGTGCAATTAATATGTTGAAGTTGCGTGCAGGCTATGGACAAACCTCTAACCAGGCTATTGCCCCTTATGCTACACTTGGACGTTTAAGCACCACCCCTTACAACTTTGGCAATAATACATACTCTACCGGGTACTACGTATCCCAGCTTCCTAATGCTAATTTAGGATGGGAATACTCTGAAACCTGGAACTATGGGCTGGACTTCGGCCTCCTGAATAACCGCCTGACTGGTACCATAGAGTATTATGTAACAAATACTAATGATATTCTGCTGAATGTTAATCTGCCTCCCACCTCTGGCGTGAGCAGCTACACGGCAAATATTGGAAAAACCCAGAACAAAGGTTGGGAACTGTCGCTGGATGGTGTGATACTGCGTAACAAAAATGGCTGGAACTGGGAAGCTGGTATCAACATCTATAGCAATCATAACAAACTGGTACAGCTTGCTTCGGGACAGGACAGGGACGAAGCCAACTGGTGGTTCGTAGGCCACCCCATCAACGTGATTTACGACTACCAGAAAGTTGGGCTCTGGCAGGAGAAAGATCCATATCTGAATGTTCTGGAACCAGGAGGCAATCCAGGCATGATTAAGGTGCTATACACCGGCGGTTACAACCCCGATGGTACGCCTGTAAGGGCAATTGGACCCGCAGACAGGCAAATCCTGAGCGTAGATCCTAATTTCCAGGGCGGCTTTAACACCCGTGTATCTTATAAAGGGTTCGACCTGAGCGCAGTTGGTGTATTTACAAACGGTGGTATCCTCATCAGCACGCTCTATTCATCTGCAGGTTACCTTAATTTGCTGAGTGGTCGCAGGAATAACGTAAAAGTAGATTACTGGACACCGGAGAACACAGCCGCTAAATATCCAAAGCCCGGCGGCATAGCCAGTGGTGACAATCCAAAGTATGGCTCTACCCTGGGGTATTTTAGTGGCTCCTATATGAAGATACGCACCATTTCACTTGGGTATAACTTCACCGGGAGCAACTGGATGAAAAGAACCGGCATAGACAACCTGCGGCTTTACTTCACTGCGCAAAACCCATTTGTGCTGTTCTCGCCATTCCACAGTGAAACAGGCCTGGATCCTGAAACCAACTCTTATGGCGATCAAAACTCGGCAGTATCTGGTTACCAGCACCGCCTTTTAACGTTAGGCTTCAATTCACCTGCCACACGCAATTACTTGCTTGGTCTTAATCTAACATTTTAAAAATTGATAGCAATGAAACGTATATATCTAAAAACTTTTACAAGAGGAGCTATAGTATTACTTACTATATTCTCAGCAGGATGTTCTAAAGTTTTGAAAGAAACGCCGCGAAGCGTTTATACACCTGAATTTTTCAAAACCGAAAGAGGGGTATCAGGAGGATTAACATCGTTGTACGCCCACCTGCGCAACATTTACGGACAAGCCTATTATTATAACACCTGCGAAACCGGTACTGATGAAGTAACTTACGCTCAGAGTGCAGACCAGAACTTTATGGTTATGGACATCTCTGGCCAGGGAGATATTACTTCTACCACCAGTCGTGCCGATGTATTGTGGGGAGCTGCATTTCCCGACATCAATACTGCTAGCGGGATCATTGAAAATGCTGCCACAGTAGGGACTATTTCGGATTCGCTGATTGCCGAGGCCCGGTTCTTCCGCGCATTCGACTACTTTATGCTGGTGCAAACGTTTGGTGGGGTGCCGTTGGATTTGGGTGCAGGAGAATTGAAATTCAATACAAATCCCGTAAGAGCTTCCGTGCGCAATCCTGTACCGGAGGTTTATACTAAAGCCATATTCCCCGACCTCCTTACAGCAGTAAACGATTTGCCGGCCTTCCCCCGTGTAACCGGTGCTGTAACCAAAAATGTTGCCCGCCTGTATTTGTCAAAAGCCTATCTGACTTATGCCTGGTGGCTGGAAAATCCAATCAACATCCCAACTTTTCCCGAAGCTCCCCGTGCCGATCCGGATGGGCATGATGCTCAATGGTATTTTCAGCAGGCATACGACATAGCAACAACAGCCATTGATAATCCGGGCCCCTATAGTTTACAGCCAACATTCTATGATGTTAACGTGGGCACAAACGACCGCAACAGTGAATTAATGCTATATGCCGAACACACGGAGACAAGCGAATTTTATAACGGTAGTAGCCTTACGTATGGCAGTGGCGGCGCACCGGACAACTTTGCGGGTTGGATGATGCAGTGGAATTATCCAACTATCAGAAGTAGTTCTTCTAATACAACCTGGACAGGCGTGAGTTCTGTTCAGCGCGAAGCGGAACAACACCTGGGACGTCCGTGGACACGTATGTGCCCAACTATCGAAGTAGTTAAGAATACCTTTGCCGACAAAATTAATGATTCCCGTTACGACGGTACTTTTACTACTGTTTACCGTGGCAACTGGAATAAAGCCGGTATTAAAGGTTCTTTGTATAACGCAAACTTTATGCAGGTTAACCCGGGTGATGCTATACTAACTTTCCTGGACGAAGAGCCAGCTACACCTATCGATTACTCTAATTCAGTATATAAAAGTAATGTAGGTGCAGGTGTGTTACCCGGAAGAGCCGATTTTGTAATATCACCCAATGGCATAAGCAGAATAACATATCCTGGACTTTGGAAGCTTGGTGAATACCGCACCGATAATAACGGTGGATTAGGTCAGCCGAATGCCGCCAGTACCCGTCCTTTCAACATTGCTAAATTCTCGGAGTTCTACTTTATTGCTGCTGAAGCGGCTGTAAAGGGCGCTACTACACAAGTGGGTAAAAGTGCCAAGGAATTGATCAATGTTATTCGTGCACGTGCCGGTAAGTGGCGCTTTAACAACAACGGAAATGTTGCCAAAGTGGAAGATCATAGTGCAGAAATGATTGCTGCTACACCCGCAACAATAGATATTAACTATATCTTGGCAGAACGTTCGCGTGAATACTATGGTGAAGGTTACCGCTGGTACGATCTGGTACGTACACAAAAATGGGGAGAGCTTGCTTCCTCTTACACCATTTGCGGGAGCAATTATGGAGACCATACACCAACTACCGTAACGCGCAATATTCAACCATATCTCTATCTGCGTCCTATTCCGCAAGGTCAGCTTGATGCTATGCAAATGAGTGACTCCGAAATAGGGAGCTATCAAAATCCAAACTATCAATAAAAGCAGCTCTTATAAGAAAGAAGGGGTCTGCTGAAGATATTTTAATAGTGAAACTTAAAAGAGGGGTGATAGCATCACCCCTCTTTTTGATTAGCAGTAAATCTTAAGATGCGATCTGTAACCGGTGAAGCTTTAAAGACTAATACCAACTGTTTATCAAAATGGGGATTTCCTTACGGGATGGTGCACGAAGTAAAACTTCTGACTATTAACTCTAAATTGCTATAAGTGCTATTCCCTTCTGTTATCTATCAACTCTCATCTGTCAACTCTCATCTTGGTATCTAAGCCGTACCTGAGCCGTATCTAAGCCGTCCATCCTACGTCTTTTTATGTATAGACGGGGTAAAAAACAGGTGTAAAGAATAGTCTTTGGCAACAGGTGCTGTGCAGAAGTGTAAATATAAGATATAGCCCTGATTGCTCGAAAATGGAGAAGAAGATCTTAGAGCGTAAAAGAAAAACACTCACCAATTAAAATAAAATGGGCAGATGCATCAACGCATCCGCCCGTTCAACACTTTAAAACAGTACCAGTAATTAAGAAAAACTATTGAGCTCCTTTTCTCCCCATATCCTCTTCCACATCCGATCTCTCATTACCGTTTGCAGATTGTTTTACAGAGCCATCTTTATTGTGCCCTTTTATTGCTTCGTCCATGAATCTTGGGTCAACATCGCTCATATTATCTTTAAATTTTACGTCTGCATCCTGCTTCGAGGCTTTAAAGGCTTCATGGTCTGTAAGGCGCTCGCCTTCTAATTCACTACCTGGCATAATCATCAGTTTTTATAGGTTAACAATACAGATGATTTCACAAACACCAAGCCACTGCTTACTGACCTTATTACCTGTATCATTCATTTCCAATCAAGCAACTTGTCACCTCTTGCTCGTAGTTCGTAGCTCAAAGCTCACAGCATGTCCCCTTGTATCTTCAGGCTTGCAGCTTTAACCTGTCATTTTTTCACCTTAATACCCCATGGCATAATGCTTGATTAATCTCCACTGTAAATCAATTTCCACTTACTTAACGAATACAATTAAAATAAAGATATGGGAAAGATAATAGGAATAGACCTCGGTACAACTAATAGTTGTGTTGCCGTTATGGAAGGTAACGAACCTGTGGTGATCGCTAACGATGAAGGTCGCCGTACGACTCCGTCGGTTGTTGCTTTTTTAAAGAATGGCGAGCGTAAAGTAGGTGACCCGGCAAAGCGCCAGGCAATTACCAACCCTCATAATACCATTATGAGTGTTAAGCGCTTTATGGGACGCCGCTATGACGAAGTGACGAATGAAATAAGCCACTGGAGCTACAAAGTAGTAAGAGGCGATAATAATACCGTACGTATAGATATAGATGGCCGTTTATATACACCTCAGGAAATCTCTGCAATGATTCTGCAGAAGATGAAAAAAGTAGCGGAAGATTACTTAGGCCAGGAAGTGAACGAAGCAGTTATTACTGTTCCGGCATACTTCAACGATGCTCAGCGCCAGGCTACCAAAGAAGCCGGTGAAATTGCAGGCCTGAATGTGCGCCGTATAGTAAACGAACCTACTGCTGCAGCATTGGCTTATGGCTTGGATAAGAAACATGCTGATCAAAAGATAGCAGTGTTTGACCTTGGTGGTGGTACGTTTGATATCTCTATTCTTGAACTGGGTGATGGCGTATTTGAAGTAAAATCTACTAACGGTGATACTCACCTCGGTGGTGACGACTTTGATAAAGTAATTATGGACTGGCTGGCAGAAGAGTTCAGGAAAGATGAAAATATAGACCTGCGTAAAGACCCGATGGCTTTACAGCGTTTGAAAGAAGCTGCTGAAAAAGCTAAGGTTGAGTTAAGCTCTTCCAGCGAAACGGAGATTAACCTGCCTTACATTACTGCTGTTGACGGTGTGCCCAAGCACTTAGTAAAGAAGCTTACCCGCGCTAAATTTGAACAACTGGCAGATACTTTATTTGCTCGCTGCTTAAAGCCTTGCGAAGCTGCTCTTAAAGATGCCGGCTATACTACAAACGATATTGATGAAGTGATACTCGTAGGTGGTAGCACCCGCATACCTAAAGTGCAGGAAATAGTAGAAAAGTTCTTTGGTAAAAAACCAAATAAAGGCGTAAACCCCGATGAAGTGGTAGCTGTTGGTGCTGCTATACAGGGTGCCGTATTGACCGGTGAAGTGAAGGACGTATTGTTGCTCGACGTTACACCATTGAGCCTTGGTATTGAAACAATGGGCGGTGTAATGACCACCATGATTGCAAGCAACACTACCATACCTTCCAAGAAAACAGAAGTGTTCTCTACTGCCTCCGACAATCAGCCGGGCGTACAGATACATGTACTGCAGGGCGAACGTCCGATGGCAAGTCAGAACAAGAGCTTAGGCGTATTCAACCTGGATGGTATACCACCGGCTCCGCGTGGCGTGCCTCAGATTGAAGTAACCTTCGATATTGACGCCAACGGTATCTTGCACGTAAGTGCAAAAGATAAAGGCACTGGTAAAGAGCAAAAGATTCGCATAGAAGCTGGTAGTGGCTTGAGCAAGGACGAGATTGAAAAGATGAAAGCCGAAGCAAAAGCTAACGAAGCTACCGACAAAGCTGCCCGCGAAAAGGTCGAAAAACTGAACCAGGCAGATAGCCTTATCTTCCAGACAGAAAAGCAATTGAAGGAGTTTGGCGATAAAGTACCTGCTGATAAGAAAGCGCCTATTGAAACAGCATTGAACAAGTTGAGAGAAGCGCATAAAAGTCAGGATGTAGCCGCTGTAGATGCCGCAATGGCAGATTTGAATAATGCATGGACAGCCGCTAGCGAAGAAATGTACAAAGCCCAGGCTGCAAGTGGTGCCGGTGCACAAGCCGGTGCTAACGGTGGTGGCGGTTCTCAGTCTTCTGCTGGTGGTAACAACGGTGGCGAAACCGTTACAGATGCAGAATTTGAAGAAGTGAAATAAGAGAGAAGGTAATATAGTACAAAGGCCTCCGCATAGTGCGGGGGCTTTTTTCATAATGCGGGGGCTTTTTTGTTGTGAATTGTTAATGGTTAATTGGGATATTGATGTTAGACTACTATGAAGATGACAAACGATAGATGGTAGGATGAACAATACTAATCTCAATTTGGTAATATTAAATGCTCTGTCCACAGTTTTTTATAAGGTCACCTAATTGAATCTGGATTATTTCTTTATAAGTCTGTGACTCATCACATAAAAAGTACGAAGTCTGGAGGCTTCGTACAGGGTAGGATAATAAACCCTTGGTTTACATCGTTTTTCACCTGCCTATAAATCAACATTATGAGAAGAAGAGCATTGCTGTTCCGGTTCACATTGGTATTAACAGCCGGCCTCGTTTACATCAGTGTCTGCGGACAGATTGCTATTACAATCTCACCTGCCGATAAGGTATTTGGGTTGTCGAAGTTCTGGCAGGAAGTAAACTATAATTTCGTATATTTTAATAAAATCAATCACCAATCCTGGGACAGCGCCTATAAAGCTCTTATACCACAGGTGCAGGTAACACAAAATGATTATGAATACTACCGGTTAATGGAAAAGTTTTGCGCCTTGTTGAAAGATGGTCATACAGAAGTTTTTCTACCCGCTATAAAAGGGTTAAACTTCATGAATAATATGTTTGGAGATTATCTATTAGTTTTAAATAGGGTTGACAACAAAGTTATCGTTAAAAGAACGTGGAAAAAGGATATGCAAAAATTTCCTTTAGGTAGTGAAATCGTGGAAGTGAACGGCCTACCCACTGAAAAGTATATACAGGATAGCATTGCTCCTTACATTTCTAGTTCTACAGATTACGTGAGGAATGATATTGCATCCGGTAAGCTTTTAATGGGCCCTCCTGGTTCTACTTTTACTATCAAACTCAGAAAGCCGGATGGAGAAGAGGTAGTTTATTCCTTAACCCATGCCCAGACAAGAGACAGTGTTTTCTACCCTAATCCAGGTGTTTACCTTGATGAGCAACAAAGAGAGGTTTTGGAATGGAAGACCTTTCCTAATAGCATTGCTTATGTAGCACTAAACTCTTTCGCAATTGACTCAAAGGTGGACAGTATTTTTGAAAGTCTGCTCCCATCATTAGAGAAATCAAAGGGAATCATTATTGATTTACGGCACAATGGTGGAGGTGATGACGGCATTGCTTTTAACATTTTGAAGCACTTTATAAAAGATTCCGTTATCCTGGGTGCTTCCTCTGTTACCAGAACCTATGATCCTTACTTAAAAGCGATTGGTAAGTATGTTGATATTGCTGATACGGCGGGAAACAAGGATAAGCAGGAGGCTTGGCTATTGTACAATGGTTATGCTGTTTACGATGAACCAGGCACTTGGCATTCCAAAATTGAAGAAAGCACTAAAAGACTAGCAGCGCCAGTTGTTATACTTACCAGTCATAACACCGAATCTACAGCCGAAGATTTTTTAATCGGAGCGGATAACCAAAAGCATATTGTTAAGATAGGCGAGCCAACCAATGGTAGCACCGGAATGCCTTATAGGTTTGATTTGCCGGGTGGAGGTAGTGCTAGGATTTGTATAAAAAAAGACATGTATCCGGATGGACGGGAATTTGTAGGTAAGGGTATACAGCCGGACATTAGAATTACGCCTACAGTTAAAGACTACTTGGAAAGCAGAGACGTAGTGCTGGAAGCTGCATTAAAGTACTTTGAAACCAAGAGGGGCAGCATCGCGAAATCACCACATAGATAAGATAGATACTTCACTTTCTACATACCACTTTGAGCGAATTATTATATAAACGTTTCACAGATTTGCATGTATCTCTAACCATTTAGCCCACCACTCACAAATTAACCATTAACAATAGTCAATCCTCCTTTGGTAATATTGTTGCTATATTACTTCTCTATGTTTGGCGTAACTATATTGGGCAACAACTCTGCGCTTCCTGCTTATGACCGGCACCCGACAGCGCAGGTAATTACACTCAACGATCGGCTTTTTTTGTTTGATTGTGGCGAAGGCACGCAGATGCAGATGAACAGGTATAAAATCCGGCGCAGCCGTATTCAGCATATCTTTATTTCGCACTTGCACGGCGATCATTATTTCGGGCTTGTAGGGTTGCTTACCACCATGAGTATGAGCGACCGCAAAGTGCCATTGCATATATATGCACCAAAAGACTTAGAGTTGATCATAAAATTGCAGGTAATGGCATCTGATTCACGCCTGCCATTTGATCTGTTTTTCCATCCCATACAGGAAGCTGGATTGCTGGTTGATGACCCGAACTTCAGCGTTAGCTGCTTCAAAGTGTACCATCGTATAGATGCATGGGGGTTTATATTAAAGGAAAAAAGAAAGCCCAGGAAGATTGATGCAGAAAAAGTAAAGGAGTATCCGTTTATTCCTTTATCCTTTTACGAACGTCTGCAAAACGGGGAAGATTATATTGCGCCGGATGGCACCGTTGTAAAAAATGAAGCAGTAACCTATGCCAATGTGCCTTCCAGGAGCTATGCTTATTGCGCCGATACTATTTTTGAGCCATCTATCGCAGAGCAGATAAAGGGTGTAACCATGGTATATCATGAAGCTACTTATTTGAAAGACCTCGAAGAGCGTGCTGCCAGTCGGCATCACTGTACTACCGTGCAGGCCGCTACTATAGCCAGGCTTGCCTGCGCACAAAAGTTATTGATTGGTCACTTCAGCAGCCAGTACGATAACGATAAACTGTATCTTTTTGAAGAAGAAGCTCGGGAAGTCTTTCCCAATGTACAATTAGCTTTGGAAGGCGTGACATATGAGGTGTGAGGTTGCGAATTATCAATGGCAAATTGCAATGGGAATTGGTGAGTTAGCAAAAATCAAACGGGAGATATAGAAAAGAAAGTGCATCTCGTATGCTCTTACTTTTCTATATCTCCCGCTTATAACTTGTATATTCCCTCTTGTACCTTGTTGCTTAACTCTTGTTTTTTTAATCTTGACTCTTGCCCCTTGGCTCCTGTTTCTTAACGCTTGTTTCTTGCCCTTACAGCCTATCCAGGTAGCTCTTTACCTTTTGCTGCAAGCCTTCACTCAAGGGCACTAATGGCAGCCGCAGGTTATTTTGTATCAGTCCTAACTCTGTTAAAAATGCCTTTACACCAGCAGGATTATTTTCTGCAAACAATAATCCGTATACTTCTAATAATGGATTGTTGAGTTGCTGGGCCGTAGTAAAATCAAAAGTCAATCCAGCCCGTACCATGTTGGAGAACACTTTCGGAAAGCAGTTGGCCGCTACACTTATCACACCGTCAATACCGCAGGCAAGCTGTGGCAATACCAGGTCATCGTCCCCGCTCACTACCAAAAATCCCTCTGGCTTATTATACAGTATCTGCATGATTTGCACCATGTTATTAGCTGCTTCTTTTATGCCACTGATATTTTCTACCTCATGCGCCAGCCGCAAAGTAGTAGTCGCTTCCATATTGCGGCCTGTGCGCCCGGGCACATTGTATAAAATGATCGGCTTAGGCGAAGCTGCTGCCAGTGTTTTATAATGCTGGTAAATGCCTTCCTGCGATGGTTTACTGTAGTATGGCGATGCGCTTAATACAGCCACAGCCTTATCAAGCGGAAAGGTTTCCAGGTCTCTTACCAGGTCGCGTGTATTATTACCACCAACGCCCACTACTACCGGCACGCGGTCAGCTACTCTGTCAAATGTATAGTTTACAATATCTTTCTTTTCCTGCTTATCCAAAGTAGGCGTTTCGCCGGTTGTACCAAGGCTCACCACATATTCTACACCACCATCAATCACAAAGTCTATTACTTTGCCCAATGCATCAAAATCTATATCACCATTAGCTGCAAAAGGCGTTACCAGCGCCACACCGGTTCCTCTAAGTTGGTTTTGTAAAGACATATGTTTCATTTAAATTTTCGGAGTGCAGAATTACGAAATTTTCATGCAAGTCTGTTAATTCATTTTAAGTAGCAAAAAGCTTCTTTCTTAGTAAAACTTAAAGTTGCCGTTTTCTTCACACGCATATTTATGCGATTGCCACCCGGTATTCCATATTATATTTTTGTAGCATTAAACAACCTTAAACCTTTTGAATACTATGAAAAAAACATTTCGACGCATTCATCTTTTAGCCTTGTCTGCCCTTCTATTTGCCACATTGTTAACCAGTTGCAGCAAAGATCATGGACCTAATCCTAAGCCAGGCAATACGCCACAAACCAGCATCCCTGCACCATTTGCGGGCGATTGGTCAACTAATAGCATTGGGCTGATTAGTTATTGGGATAATGGTTCCTACGTAGGCTCTGATGGTGACATTATTTTTACCGTTTCACTCAATAGCAATGGTACTGCCGGATTTTATGGATATTATTCGGGCGTCTACAGCGGCACCACTTTTTACCGCTATGCCTGCACAGCCGCTTACAAAGAAGAAAATGATGGTTCAGTGACGATTACCGTATATCCTTATGGTGGTGAACAAATGATTGGCGGCGGATCCAAGCGGCCAATTGGCTCCAACTCATTGTATCCTAACCGGGTATTCGTACTGAAAAATTGTACCACCTACACCCAGAACGGCAAGACTTACTTCAGCTATTACGAACTGGATAATGATGGCAACATGCCCGATGAGCCGGAGGTGCTGGAAAAATTATAATGGTACAGAGGGCATTGTTGTAGCTGGCAAAGTGACATTTTTTAAGCGGCAGGCAATTGTTTGTTGGCATGATTTTACATTAATATATAAAAACATCTATTTGGATGAGGAAAATAGTTATCTGCTGCCTGCTTGTAGTATTATTGGCTGAAACTGGTTGTGTAGTAAGGGTTAAGCAAAGAGCCTATCCTGCTCCACCCGCACAAACTCCGCGCAGAATGTAGATAGCTGTTGAATCGTTAAAATATGCGTAAGTAAAGTTTAAAAAGTATTGTATTGATGCATGTGTTTTTTGTACACATTGATTGTTATTGAAAATATAAAAAGGATCGATTAATATTTTTCAATCAAAATCGTTTAACCTTTGAACATTATCTAACATACGCTTCATTGGATTAGAATTTATTTTATTCATTGCCCGTTTTGACAGAGGCTCATTCAATTTAACTGTTTTGGGTTAAAAAATTCATCTACATTTAACAACTTTTTCGCCGCATCTATAGCGAAAAATCGTACGAGCCTCTTCGATTGCAATGAACATAAAAAGCCTCCACCGGTTATCCAGGTGGAGGCTTTACGTTTATAAGTTATTTCGTTTTTTATTACCTTAAGATCTATATTAATTATTTAACGTGAGTTCGGGTGTGTATTTATTGATTTTCATCCCCTGAGCTTACCTTGTTCTCCATCTTGAAACACGGAGTATTACTGAAACTAATGGATGTGTATGATATTAAGGATTGATAACGTGAGTTCGGGGTGTTTAGAGTTGATCTAAATGTATTATAGGCTTGCGCTTTAATGAGTTATAAATTGCTTACAAGTTGTAGCCCCTAATAAATTCAACCCTTTCAGGGTTGTGGTAGTCTACATAACTTTTACCTCCGGGTTTATCAACCCGGGGCTATTCATATTGAAGCCCTTCCGGCTTCTGCATACATTATAACTATTTAAAACACGAATCTAAAATAAAATGATTGGTGTAATGCTGATATAATACCAGATTTCACCAGGTGCCAGATACCAGAGAAGCTCTCAGCCCCTAAAGAGGAGAAAGATAGGTATAAAGTAATGGATGTTTGCATACGTGTATGCAGGAAGTTGATAAGGAATTGCCCAGGAATACACCAAGAGGAGATTCGGTATAAGATCAGTATAACTTCAGTGTAAGTTCAGTATAACTTAGGTATAACTCCGTGTTTCAAGATGGAGAACAAGGTAAGCTCAGGGGATGAAAA
>Ga0115856_100482_pt1 | contig 15033 bp, 9 predicted proteins | sample InSIn4gowninarea_FD_83870 | JGI IMG/M metagenome (GOLD analysis project Ga0115856, IMG submission 83870)
AAAACTACAATTTTTTTCATACAGTGGAAACCGTTTTGTTTTTGATTAAAAATACGTACAACAATCACTTTGTTATAGGTTTTAGTTATTTTTTTAATTTTATTTTTATTGAAAAATGGTTATTAGTCTGATGTTGAAAGAGATGTCGTTGAACTTTTATTCGACCGCTGATTGGTGCATTCAAATTTTTCGAGATTTCTGATTGGTGGAAATTATTTTTACTCTCGGGTGAACAAAATTGACGTTCAAATTTTTCAAGTGAAAAAATGCCGAAATTAATGTGGAGTGCAGTTGTTTTTCTGTGTTTTTCATGAATGAAATATCATTTTAACGCGGTGGAGATACGAAATTTGGTGTTCTAGTGTAGAAAAATATGGGGACTAGAAACTCAGTGACAAACATTTAACATTTAATTTAGAAAAGAGAAAATAACTTTTAATTCAAATTTCTGCTGCTTAATCTTCAATCTGGCAACAAGATTCTCAAAACCATTTATAATTAGATGCTATGGCAACGATTTTTCTTACGATAGTAGAAGCAGACGATAACAAAATCAACGCAGTTTAGTTGTTTTTCTATAATTTTCATAAAAAATAAACAAAAACGTTTTTGCAGGTTACAGTTTGCAAACATCATTTTCCAGTAGTTAAACTGAAACAGCGGCACCCAGACGGTTCCACGTTATTTTTTATGATATTATTTTAACACAGTAGAGCTGCAAAATGATTTCTGGTGCAGTTTAAAGGAGTGATTGTGGCCTCGATGTCAGATCCTGTAGAGTGTAATTAATATTTAAAGAGAATTTGTTAAATATTAAGATTTTGGTAACAACGATTTGTATAAGAGCAAAGTTTTTCATATTACGGCAAATGTTTGTTCACGATCAAAAAGGCAGACGAGACATTCTGATAACAAATTGAAGTTCAGTAGGTGCGACGCGTACTCTCACTTCTGGATGAGAATACAACTTTATAAAGGTGGCAATGACGGGTTTAGATCACTCCGAAAATGTGTGTAATGTGATGCATTTATATTGTTTCTTCTTTTTTTTTCTTTTGAATGTCACTTTAATACATATTTATCTTTATTTTTCATAGTTTTTCAATATTTTTAAGACCTTCAGAAAAGCCAGACGAAAGGCTGGCCGCCGAAGCCGGCTAGTATGCTATAAAGAGCAAAAACCAAAACATAAAAGCTGGAAAATGTGCAATTATTGAATTTAAAGTAATAAACAACACAGTGGAAGTTTAGTGGTTCATTTTCGCTGATTGAATTTTTTCAGCGTGCTTCGTATTTTAATTTTGACCTTTTGAAAAGTTCTTTAGAACCATGATATTAAAATCGTGTTATTAAGAATTAAATTGCACGCACAACTGACTAGCGTCGTGTGTTTTTAAAAGAAAGGGTCTGGCTATAAAAGTATAACAATCACTTTGTTATATCTTTGATGTAGAACCATGATGTTAGATAGAACATCATGATAGAACCATGATGTTAAAATCGTGTTATTAAGAATTAAATTGCACGTACTACTGACTAAAGTCGTGTGTTATTGGAAAAGAAAGGGTCTGGCTATTAAAGTATAGCAATCACTTCGTTATAGCTTTTAGTTTTTTTTAAATTTTATTAACTATTGAAAATGTGTTATTAGTCTGATGCTGAAAGAGATGTCGTTGAACTTTTATTCGACCGCTGATTGGTGAATTCAAAATTTTCGAGATTTCTGATTGATGAAAATCATTTTTACTCTCGGGTGAACAAATATACTATTATGTTCATATATTATAATTTATTATGTTATATATTGCCAATTATTATGTTCTTCATACTCTTTCAACTATACATCTTCCGTGTCATATAAAAATGCATAAAAAGAAACATATAAATTACTTTGCTGCACAATCATTTATACTTTTATTTAAAAAGTACATATATGATAGCTATGAAATACGTATTATGATAAGTATGAAATACTTATTATAATAGAGACTTATGTGATAGGTAATATCTAGATGTTCATGCTCTGCGCTTACATGTTCAGCAAGAGCTGAATATTCATTACTGCTGCGATGAAAAAATCATACTGGGTAAGAACAATCTGTAACAAAACATTTATACATAAAAACAGCTTATGTTCCAAAACAATCCCTACATCCTTCATACGTTACATTCTCATAGCACCGCTTCTCAAGAATGAATACATACTCACCCTGAAGCATATAAATAAGTTGAATCAAATGTGCTATGCCCCCTTCCTATATCTCCACATGAAGAGGCATCAGAATCATCAATACAGATTATTCCAGATTATCCTTCCTGAAGAAAAAGAAAGGATGCAATGATCTTAAGCCGAATATTCTCTCGGACAGAGAATGGATGATGATCCGGATCACCTTCTGTCTTTCTTTCACAATCATACGCGCCAGCTACCCTTTGTTGAGATTCGCTAATGATAAAATATTCCCACTGCACTTTTTCTTGCATCGGCTGAAGCTGTCCATCTCGAAAGTTGTACTTGAAACTTTCATTGCATGTGTTTTTGGGAAGGGTAAATTCATTTTCGCTATCATATTTTTGGAACTTCTGGTATGAACGTACAGATATATGCAAGTTCTGCTTTTTTAATGACATTTAATGCAACACGCGTAGCTGAAAATGGGATGAATACTGGAAAACAAAGTGGTTCAAGGTTAATTCTCAATTTCAGTTGCGTACAAACCGAGAGTAATGAACTTAAATTTAATTTTCATGTGTGCATTCTTTTTATAAAAAATTTCGCCAAATATGTAAGCACTAATTATGTTAGCGCCAAATATATATCGTAATTTTGCCAAATATGTAAGCACTAATTATGTAAGCGCGAAATATATATCGTGATTTCAACAAATATGTAAGCGCCAAATATATATCGTGATTTCGCCAAATATGTTAGCAATAATTATGTAAGCGCCAAATATATATCGTGATTTCGACAAATATGTAAGCACTAATTATGTAAGCGTCAAATATATATCGTGATTTCGACAAATATGTAAGCACTAATTATGTAAGCGCCAAATATATATCGTGATTTCGACAAATATGTAAGCACTAACAATTTGAAGTTAAATGTATTTTATTCAGTATTTTCCAGGAGAATATGAGTATTGCAGAAAAGTATGATAATCAGATCCTGACTGAACCGTTTGCATTCAGGTTAGTAGCCGAAGGCACCAAGTGAAGGGAGCCCCAACTCTCTCTATCTTTCTTTCCCGTATCTCTGACCTCACAAGAGAAAGGTTCGTTTCATTGTTAAAAAGAATAAAATCAGCTTTAAGAACTAGACTTATTGATAGACTTCCCTAGCAATTCTAAGCATAGAATCTAACATAGCAAATAAATAATATTTTAACAATATTATAGAAGATTTTATTTCCAGAAAAGTTCGTAGAAAAATTATAAAATACCATTAATGTTTTGTGTGTAAAATTAAAGCATATTGCTTTTCAATTATGGTGGCAATTATATTTATTGTAAGACCGTTGTCCGATAATGGCCTGTGATTGCCGCTACATCCTTAATTATTGAGCCTCATGTTTGACAGGAGTATTTCTGATTTAGAATCGAACGACAGAACCTTTATCAAACTTAGTTTGAAGTAAGCTTACAATATTTTTTAGAGAGATTGAAAAACATTTTTCAAAGCACTTTTGTCAATACTTCTTTATGCGATCTTAGGCGATCTTTAACAACGCGAAAATTGCAGAGCTTGAGTTTTTCTGCGTGATGGCAGCGATCAACTCCGTCTATTCGGCTAATTGTGAAGTAAAGGAAACGTTTCAACAAAATCTGCCATAAAGTGCAATTTTGCCGTTAACAGCGAACATTAATTAACAGCGATTTTATTAAACAGCAAATTTTGCCGTTATTCTACAGAAATATTGTTCTGAATTTAGCATTTTTATTTTATCTCCACAAAATCTGCTCAATTTTTCATAAAACATAAAACTTTTTCTGCGTGTAGACGTCATTTTATGCGACTAAATGACAAAAAAGCGTATTTGAAGGCATTTGTAGCCAATTTTTCCTTTTTTCGTAGACTGGCGCAATTGGTGCAGAAGTGTGATCCCTGCATCTCATTAATTTTTTCTCACAGATACAATTTTGTGACGTACTAGAAATCGTTATTTGCAAATTGTGTTTCTTGTGTGAGAGGCAGAATTTCTTTTTAATGAAAGGCTTTCGATACATCGTAAAAAAAGCAGACTTCGTATTTCACAGAATTTAAAACAATGAATTTGCTCTTTAACCATACCATGACATACCATGGCATACAATGTCATGATGCACTTAGAATTTAAGCATCGGTTTATGACAATATTAATTTTTAAGTTTATTTTCGTATGAATAAATTATGCATGATTATTTGACAGTATCAATTTAGATCTTTTAAAAAAACGTCCGAAAAGAAAACGATCTTGTCATGGTTGAGAATAGTTCCTATCCATCTCACTCATCAACTCCTTTTGAAGGGTGAAAATTAAATATAAAGAATAAACATAATCATCAGAAAATGAAGAAAATGTAAACATAAAAAACCTGTTAGAACCGTCTTGATGCCGGCGTTTCAGTTTGTCCATTGGAAAATGGTTTTCCAACTGTAACCGGGAGAAAGTTTTTTAACTTTCAACTGAACCGGAGAAAGTTTTTTAACTTTGTTTACCATGAAAAACAAAGTAAACTTTGCGTTGCTTTTAATCATTGTCTGCTTCTACTATCGTAAGCAAAATCTTTGCCATGGCATTCATCTATCAAAGAGTTGTCGATTTTGAGAATTTTGTTGCCATATTTCAGATTGAGCAGCAGCATTTTGCATTAAAATTTATACCTCATTTCCATGTTTAAAAAAATCTGGCAATGGGATTTTGACCTTTGTATTTTTTTGCACCAGAACGCAAAATTTCGTTCTTTCGTCGTATTAAAATAATATTTTATGTGAAAAATATATAGAAAAACAGCTAAACTCCCATTAATTGGTGCAGTTTTTCCTCTGTTTTATTTATCTTAACAAAACCAGTTGCCATGGTGTCAAGATGAAAAAGTTCAACGACTATTTTATCAACCGGAGTAAAAACCATTTTCCAATGGTTAATAAATGTAGAAGATGCGAATTAGCTTAAGTGTTTTCCATATTTTAATAGTCTATTCTGTCTTAAACATTTGCGATCAGAACTTTTAAAAAATGATTTTAATCTTTCTACTTACTTTAATTGGAGTTTCTTCGCACCCCAATCTGTTGCAATACTGACGCCTGGCCTAACATGCATTTGAACCTTCTATATTAGTGTTAATTACCTTTTAATTTGTAATCTATATATATTTTAAGATCTACATTTATTAAAGATGAAAGCGTTGTAAATTTTAGTACTAAAACAATTTGCTAATTTGATATGTAATTGGCGCCATATAAAAGATTTCGGTTACTGCATTTCTAAAATCACCCCAGTCAATCAATCGAAAACACATTTTTTAAACATAAATCGTAATGTTAAAACAACAACAACAAAAAACTTGGAACCGTCTGAATGCCGGTGTTCCATTTGAACCATTGAAAAATGATGTTGGCAGCTGTAACCTGAAACAGGTTTTTTTTGATTTTTTTTGTTTATTTTTTAATGAATAAATGTAGAAAAATAATTAACAATGTGTTGATTTTTATGATCGTCCGCTTCTACGACCGTCAGCAAAACCGTTTCCATGGCATCAAAGAGTTAATGATTTTTTTAATCTTGTTGCCAGATTCAAAATTGGGCAGCAGAAATATCCTTTAAAAATTAATATTTCTTTTCTAAATTGAAAATAGAATTTTTGCCGCTGAGTTTCTGATCCCCGTCATTTTCTGCATTAGAACACCCACTTTCGTATCTCCACCGTGTTGAAATAATATTTTAATTAAAAAAAAAATAGAAAAACAGCTAAACTCCACATTAATTTGTGTTTTTAAAATTTTATTTACTCGAGAGTAAAAATAATCTTCACTAATCAGAAATCTCGAAAAATTTTAATTCACCAATCAGCGATCGAATACAAGTGGTAGGACACTTGATCCAACACAAAAGCAAAAACCATTTTCCAATGATTAAAAACAATTAATCATGATTAAATTCTAAGGATGAAACTATAATTCAAATTGCTGCGTTTATAATAAATAATTAAGAGAAAAATGAAATCTTAGGAGTCTTCAATTTTGATATCCAATAATACCATATGATTTTATCAAAAACAGATATTTTTTGTTATTAACATGTCAAACAAATTCTTTCGTGTTTAATTTTAAAGTTAAGCTTCATATTCAAAGATGTGTGTGATAACACACACACACACACATTTGAGTACGAAGCACCACTCTATACTTGACCATTATTTCTATTATCTGTTATATGTATTTTCTTCTGATCTTACCCTATTTTACGAATGCTATCTTAAGCTGAAGCCTGTCTTGTCTTAATGTCATTCTCGAGAATTTTGTCTTCAATCACCGAGAACACAGTAAAAAGGAAATCTACATCCGTCTATTCAACCATTGCTATGTGCCGGCCCACACAAAAACCTGTTACATCAAATCGAAACATTTATCCCAAGACACACTCATTAAGAATGCATGAGAACTCATTAAACGAGAATAACAAACACCAGAACGAACTTTCCGTTAAGCGTTTTGTTACAAATGGATCTGTCACCCAATTCGATTTTTGTGACAGACTAAGAAAGCTCATTAATTTTCCTGTCTTTGTTTTGCGTTTCTCATGCGTGGGTTTGAATGCGTTTGTGAATCATGCATTGAATTTTTTTTTTTCATGCTTGTTACTTGCTTTCTAAAGTGGATCATTTTGGCTTGGCAGCAACGTAGACATTTCATAGGCAATTACGTATATATATGACAGAAAGCATTACGTTTTTAATTAATTACTTTATGTTTTCTAATGATAAAAAATTCTGTGCATCTGCTAGTGCAAACAATATGATTCAGTTTATCATGAGGTTTTCTATTACAGTCGAACTCGTTTATAGCGAGCTCGGATTTAACGAGAACTCGGATTTAGTGAGGGAAGCGAGAATATTAGGTTGAATCAACGTTAAGTCTATAGAACAGAAATCGCTTTTAACGAGCAAGACCCGGATTTAGCGAGCAATATTTTTCTGTGATGTATTTTTTTTACTTCTTCGTGGTTTAACACTTTTGTAGGAAAACATCATTCAGCATTCCAATGTCAATAGGAAGGGTTCACATCTTTTTGGAAGCGAGGGATGTCAGTGATGATGTTTTCTGGCTGATAAGTGTTCTCAGAAGAACAATAGCACAGGAAGGGGACAGGGAACGAGTTCAGAGTAAGCTAACAAACTATTTTAAATACGTAGATAAATGAAAAATTAAATGTTTTGGTAAGAACCTTTACCTTTGTTTTTCTTTCCGTTTATTGTTTCTTTCCTTTAAAGCTGTAGCACAAGTAGAAATTTTAATTGTAATTAAATTGAGAAAACTATTTAAATTAATGTAATTTAAGTAAGTATTAATTAAATTTTAAGTAAACTCAATCATTTGACCTGCTTAACCCTCTCCCCTTCTGGTAGCGCGTCTGCCTTAAGGACCCGGTTATTACGAGCTCTCGGATTTAACGAGTAAACGTCACGGTCCCTTTATGCTTTTTATAAATGAGTTCGATTGTCGTAAGTATTGCTTTCTGCATAAAATTCTCCTTTTTCTTAAATCATCAAATATAATCAGAAGTCATTTTACATAAAATTACATTTCAAAATCAACCATAACTGTAACCAAAGTCTAGAATTTCTTATATTTTGTTTTCAAGTTATGGGAATTGCTTCAAACGAAACATACTTTTCAGTTATTTCCAAAAGTACAACACTGCATCTTCTACCAGTATAAAGAAGCGTTGATAAAATTATAATTGATAAATTATATTACAAAAATTTGTAATATATAATTGATAAAATTATATTACAAAACATTTTACCATAGTTTATTACATTAAAGTGATAAAATTTGATTACGTTGATAAAATTATATTACAAAACATTTTACCATAATTTATTACATTAAAGTGATTCAAAAAACTTATTGCTTTTAAGCGCTGTAGAAAACATTTTGTCTCTAAGATTTAAGAAAAAGTGAAACATCCAGGCTCTAGCTGTCGTATACGTCCTTTGAAATGCATAAACATTGATGTATATACATAAATCGAATTTTTAAACATTGTTTGAAAAATAAATGTTAAAACGTAGAGATTTCGAAGAATTTAATATATTATTTCTTGTAAGGTCTTATTGGCTATTACATTAAAATATAAGCTTTTACATAAAAGGAAATTAAAAATAGTCGTTTTCGAAACACATGAAACAGAAAGAAAAACAGAAAAACAACAAAAAATGAAAACATTCTTTTAATAAAAAGAACTGAAGTCTGTGTAATAAAACACTTCTGAAAAGTAAAAATGCAACACAACAAAATAATGCGCGTAACCACATGCTAATTTCAAGAACAATAAAAGACGAAAGAAATGATTAAAAGAACAGACAAATTCAAACTTTAAAAGCTTTTTTACTATAAAGTATCGTGACGAGGAGTATTTAATTATAACATTATAATACTCTTTGAATCATAGAATTTTAAAAGCTTTTTTAATCATACAACTGTATACTTATCTCATACATAAAATATATGAAAGCGTTTAAATGTCAGACAGTACATTTCCGAGATTTAAATAATGCAATCTATATAATGTACACCTTGATAGCTAATCATGAATGAAGAAACATTCGTTGAGGAAGGAAGCTGTTGATTCATTTGATTGGATGATTCATTCATTGAATGAAATGAATGAAAGCCTTTGGTTAATTGAATTTTATTAAATTTTATTTTAAGAAACGAAAGTTAATAAACGTTGACCACAAAGTACATAGTAGTCCGTTCTGTTTGAAACTGCTTGAATAACTTCCAATAAAAGACCTTATTTACTGCCTATCAAAATTGAACTTATATCATATAAAAAAAATTTTCCATCAGGTATCATTAAGGTCCTAAACCTCTTGTTGCGTCTGTTCGAGAGCATCACTCAAAAACTTTAGCCCATCATGTAGAATTTTTTTTATCTTCTATGCTATCAAAAGGAAAATTCGAAAGTTTAGAAGATAAGTGTGTACTGAGAAGTAAGAAATATAAGTATTAAAAGCACAAAAAAATTGAGACTTTTTCTTTTGTTATTTTTATAGGTATCATAATAGACGATAAAGACCTCAAATTATTATCTCGCCATTATTTTAAAATATAGTGGATCGTGGGACTTCAATATCTACAAAAACTGCATTTTGACCAAAAGACTCCACCAGGGGAAATTTTGGCGCTGCGAAAGTGTATCAGGGCTACTGATGATCGATTAAATGCCGAACGATACAGCATGCATCAAATGATTGCTTCGTGCAAGTTATGTTCAATAAGACCATCACTGTCATGCTCCAAGAACTGCATGCGTTTTATGAGATACTATATTCGATTGTCTTTGTTTATGGATCCGATTAAAAAACTGAAATATTTTATTTACAACTAGTTACTTGAGTTATAAAAGGCTCAAGGGCCGAATCAAAGAAAATTAGGGAGGCGGTTGTAAAGTATCCTTTCGGGGGAGGGGGAATAACGCAACCCATCTCGGATCGAATCAAATCCAAATCTGTTGAACTTCAGATGATATGAAAAAGCAGTCGCAGAACCCTCTGCGCAAACGATTTTTTTTTCTTTAAATCCAACGATGAGGCACGTGAGCGATAAGCTCTTGGCCCTGGGTGTCGCCGACAATGATGGCCAACTTGTGAAGGGTGCCCGGTGGGCGAGCTATCTCTACCCCTGACTGGACAGCACAGGGGAATATCCATGCCTCACCTGGGATTTGAACCCGGGGCCGTGGCTTAGGAAGCAGACTCGCTAGCCATTGGCCCATCGGGCGGCCTCTACACAAACGTTTTTTCTCTTCAATGACATTTTCCATGGCTGTTTACAACAAGTTAGAAGTAATCTATTTCACCTGTAATCCCAGCAGCCAAAAGTCACAAATCATAAGGATAGAGATTCGACAACTTGGGTGATATACCGTGGAGAATGCACGAATGATTCTGCTACAAGAGAATTTTCAAAGGGCTTGATTCACATTCTCGTTTTTTCGGTAATATTACTTGACGAACAAAGCGCAGTCATATAAGGTAAGATATATCGAAAGAAACTTAGAGTGAGGAAAATTCTTTCAGCCTTCCCTTTTATGCACATGGTGGCCTCAATGACAACGATTACACGAATTAATGAATTTTATTATTTGGTAAACAGCGCCAACATTTTCCCTAGATTGTCGGAACTCATATTTTTTCCTTAGAAATAAAAATCCTATGGTCCACTCTATAAGCTCACTAAATATACTACTGTTTCGTCCAAACCGATACTCGCTAAAGGGCACTATATACTTTAAGATATTATACAAGCATCCTGTATTTTCTCTCTCTCGGAAGATTTGCATAGGGTTGCACTAATACTGTTTGTACAAGATAAACTATGCAAGGCTTATGTTGCCTTTGTATTCGTTGCAAAATCGTTAAAAGACACCTTTCTGTTAGCAATGTTACAGAGAAAAAGCCAACGAGTAAAAAGCACAAATAAAACCACAAAAGAGCAGACAGCTGTTTCGAAGTCACAATGAAGCTTCGTCTTCAGTGCAGAGCGAATTTCCAAAAAGCTGTTTCGGACTTTTCCTGCTCTTTTGTGGTTTTATTTGTGCTTTTTACACGTTGGCGTTTTTGCTTTGGTATGTATTCATTACCGAATAAAGAAACACATAGTGAAATCTTTTCTAGTTTCGATACGCGATGCGACAAAACTGCAAGATTTATCGAGCTTGACACCTAAGCTCCAACCTTTTCAGTACTTTTTTTCACTTTACAAACTTCAATAATCTCTATTTTATGATGTTACACGGGATGACGTACATACTTCTTTCTATTCAATAAAATGCATTAAATAGTTCTCAAATTAATTAGGCACAAAACAATGAATGTGATACGGGAAACAAACGTTTATAACTTATATAGAGCACAAATGCTTTTCTTTCCTTTGATAGTACGATACAGATCTGTGCTTTCCGAATAGAAATTGAATTCCGTCTTTGATATGGGAAAGCACAATGCTTATATAACCTCCTCCTGTTGAGCGTAAAATTACGTCTCGTGCCTCTAAGTCGCCGGTCCTTTTCATCACGCTGTCCCCGGACATCGCGCATTTTAAATTACTCTATTCCGTATGCGTGTGGGACACAATGCGGCCGAGGCATCTTCTCCGAAATTGTCTTTCATCGGAAGAATGGGTCAAGAAAGCCTTCTTTTTTAATACTTCACCAGATTCAGTCCGGAACAGATCGCGATGAGGCGAATAAGAGCAAAGAAAATAAATTCTGAACCAGATGAAATTTTTAAAAACACATATTGTCTCTTCTATACCTTTATAGGAGCTAAAGGCATGAGAGAACTTGTCCATTCCTAATAATCGGATGTGGATATCTGATTTATGCCAAATATCTAGATGACATTTTGAATAATATGAAAGGAAGAGTATATGAAAAATACATTGGTTATGTATATATAAAACCTGAATTATGGAAGAAATTACAAAAAAGGCGATAACTTAAAATGTTACATGTGCAATTTAATGAACCTAACCCTTAATATGGAACACATAGTAAGGTATAAAACAACATGGGAAGAAATTACTAGGCAATGATGTTGTTATAGAAATTAGAAAATGTATAAAAGGAACAAGTACGATGTGTCAATATGGAATAGGATCCCCTCTAGAAGCAATACACCATATTACAGCAATGCGTGATGCTGTCGAGTATGAGATGGAAGTGAGAGCCATTGCTGTTACCAAGCAATTGCAAGCTTGGCAAAGGTTTGAAAAAGGGGAATGAGAGCAGCCATACGTCTTCCTAAAGCACACCAATCTTGATCGGATTGGATTCATGTCCGATGATAGAACTGGCCATGAATTGTTTGCTACTGAATTTATATTATCGTACATGATATGATGTCAAGCGTTGTCGTCCTGTAACAGGAAATCATCACCTATTGAAATGGGAAAAGGGTGAATATAAGCATAAAGGATGCTATCTCTACAGACCTGAGTATTCACGATTCTCCTTGAAAAGACGTAGAGGTATGTGAATCCTCCCAAAGAAGATACCACCCTAAACATAGCCAATGTCTCTTAAGTATGCATGCCTTTCACGGATATTTGATGGCATGGTGATGCTGTTGTGTCCACCTCAAACGGTCCCTTCTATGGTGTGACGTAATTGGCAGGCAAATGGCTATTTGCCTGGCATACGGATTGCTGAAAAGAGGGTCAGTGGTCTATATGCGTTATATGCGGATATAGAGGATCTAAGATGAGTCTGAGTAGACGTTTTACACTTGTATGCGCAAAGCGACAAATATCAGTCATTGGCGCTGGTTATAGCCCTTGGACGATCTTAGTTGAATTTCTTCGATGATTTCCTGTAGTTACAAATTGTTGCAAAATTCCATTAACCATAGAAGGATTTACATTTGCCATTCCGAAGATCTGGAAAAGTCTGTTTTCCCCCCCTCAAATTAATTTATTTGCTGTTGTGCGACAATATGTGTACTCAATTTTTTCTCTATTCTTGAGTCTAACTTTAAAGAAATATTTTTTATTAATCCTTTTGCTATTGGGTCGGGTTTATAGGCCTCATAAGATTTTTGGTTCACAAATCATTGTATTTCTCAATGGATTATCTAGCTAAAAGAAACAATGGTTGTAAATCTATGAATGCTTCTTTAAATATAGTAGTAATTTTTCTTTAAATATACGTTAGTTTGTAAATTTATCCATGAAAGAAATATGCTTATTACTATTATAAAATATTCAGAATTGAAGGAATGAAATCCAATGGTATCAAAAATACTGAAGAATTACTTAGCCAAGATTTAAAGAATTATATGTATAAACAGAAAAAAATATAGCTTTATGTTAGAATTCTTTTTAATAAGGATAAACGTCGTAAAAGTTCTTTCTCTCAAGAATTCCTCTCATAAACACCTAAGGGATGCATGCAATGGGAATAGCACTTCAAAACAACAGTTTATGCAAGTGTCTTTTATAATAACCATTTTAGTCTGAATACAACAAAAACATAATTTAATAAGGAAAAGTTAACAAAAATTTTATAAATTCATGCTGTGTGCCCACAAAGAAAAGTTTTGTCAAGAAAAATGCCTGAATTTCTGGCAAACCGAAGAAAATAATGAAGGTTATTTTAAAGTCTTGTGATTTTTTAAAATCTTTGTATATTCCTTTAATGAGGGGAAAAGTCTTTTATTTTTATTGTCTGTGTAGAAACAAAATGCAAAGCAATTTATTCTTTATGCATGAAGTGCTATAACTAATTGGCAAAAAATGTGTTGCTTAAAATTTTCTATATAATGATTTAATCTTGCTTCATTTTCTTTTCCAATAAAAATAGTGAACCTAAGTTTGAGAAAATATTAAGTAATTAAGCACACATGAATACCCCTATAAAAATTTAAGAGAGTATAATTAAAGAGTATCCTACATATTACAAGTGAATAAATTATAATGAGTAAGGTGGCTTTATATATTTTTCACATACATTTAAAACTGATTCCGAAAAGAAGACCCTGAATTATACTGTGCTTTAACAGGTCTAAATATCTAAAAGCATAACTACGCATACGCGTTGTATAGTAGATAGAAGATACGATCAACACATATTGAACTCTGTTATATCGAATTACGAGGAGAAGTTGAAAAATAAGTTTCCCCTGTCGACTGTGGTCAGAGTTGTGTATGAAAGTCAAAAAATAGAATGAGACATTAAAGATATGACAAACCTTTATTTTTCCACATAGGTACCAAGAACATTGAGACATTTGTCATATCGCTTAATAAGCTTCAAAAAGTCCTCCAACAAAAATTCAGGGCTTTGCATATGGAAGAAGCGTTGAACGGCTATGGGCGAAAGGCGACACAGCAGGTTATGAATTTCTGTTCCTGATACTCCACGTGCCCATTCATAGCGGATAACCGCTCTCACTTCCTCCTGTCACCACGAATTCAGAACGCACCTTCTCTCCATACCTACCGGGGCTCAAATCAGAGACTGGTCTGCGCTTTGCGCAGGCACTGCAACAGCGCCATCTGCTTGATTTGCAGCGACCTCTATCCAATGGTGTATCGGTGACTTGCGCGTTTTTCTGCTGTGTCGCCTTTCGCCCATAGCCATTCAACGCTTCTTCCATATGCAAAGCCCTGAATTTTTCTTGGAGGACTTTTTGGAGCTTATTAAGCGATATGACAAATGTCTCAATATACTTGGTATCTATGTGGAAAAATAAAGGTTTGTCATATATTTAATGTCTCATTCTATTTTTTGACTTTCATACACAACTCTGACCACAGTCGACAGGGGAAACTTATCTTTCTACTTCCCCTCGTATATCTTATTTTAGAAATTATTTATATGATTTATCACAAAGATTATTATCAGTAGCTCGCATTTCTTGGGGTGTTAAAGGGAATAACCTTAAAGTTTGGTATCATACGGTGATTTTTTATTCTAATGTTTATTATAAATAAAGCTTTGTAAATTATTAATAAGTGTTACTTTATGTGCGGCCCGCCAGAAACTTTTAAAATTTAAATTGGCCCGTAAAAAGGTTGTCCACCCCTGCTTTAAAGGAAAATTAAATGGGAAAAAATTAATGTAGAATGCTAATTGTAAATGCCTAATTAATACAATTACGTTATTAAAATTCACTACACACATACATACATACATACATATATATATATATATATATATATATATATATATATATATATATATATATATTTTTTTTATCAGTCAAAAGGTGAATTTTTTAGTTATATTTTTTTTTATATTTTTTATTTTTTTTTTTTTT
>Ga0115856_100483_pt1 | contig 15029 bp, 14 predicted proteins | sample InSIn4gowninarea_FD_83870 | JGI IMG/M metagenome (GOLD analysis project Ga0115856, IMG submission 83870)
ACTCAAAATTACTCAAAAAAATGCCTATCAAACATATGTTAATATGTATATCATTGGATTCGTCTTTTTACGCCCGTCATGATAGACTAAAAAAATATGTGTCGTTCCATTTAAAAAAACAAAGTTGCCTCAATATCTCGTAAATTGCAAGTGATACAGTAGATGTGAGTACATGCATCTATTAGCCCCATCCCCTGAAGCATTTCTGTGAAAACTGCTTCGCAATATCTTCAACCGTTCACAAATGGCAAGAGGTGCTAAAGTTATGTGACTCACCCTGTGTATATATATATATATATATATATATATATATATATATATATATATATATATATATTATTTACTTTGAATTTTCTTGCAGGCTAATATCCGTAACTATAGCATCCACACGGCAATGAAACTTCACACACGTGTTCTTCATTATCTAAGGATCAAACTTATTAGCAAAGGAATTTACGAATCTTCATTCAATTAAATAATTAAATTAAATAAAAATTACGTTCACGCAGGAACTGAATGCTATTTCCCATACATCTGTGTTCGAATGTTTGCATACGATGGAATCGAATCTTCATGCAATTAAATAAATTAATTTTAAAAATATACGTTCACGCCGGATCGGCTGGGCTAGCTCAGCAGAGCTACTAACATTATTTCATTTCAGGCACTATGATTTTACTTTCTACGTTGTGTATATAACCACGTTGTGTGATAAATAAAATATAATTATGAAGATGTAAATATAATCAGGAAGTAATGATGAATCATATACATCGATATTTATTTCTGCGCGAACGCTCTGTTAGCATCAATGTATTTTCTCTGTATTCTTTTGTTTTTAGCTTTAATTTAATTCTGTTTTACATCCCTTCATTTTTCTGACAGCCCGGGCAAAGCCGGGTAATTTTGCTAGTTGAATGATAAATGATTGAGCTGAAAATCTGCATGTAAGTGACAAAAGATGAAATGATCAACAAGTGACAAATACATTATCATTATTGCAATTAGATATAAATAGATCATGTTAGTGTTGTGATTTTAGTTTCCGCACCAGATACTCTTACAGTGCCTAATAAAGATTTTCGAGGATCCAAAAATATTGTGGGTAAATATTGCATATTGCATTCTCGATATTGTATCCTGAAGCTTCTGCAACGCGATCAAGACAGAAATGTGTGTTTGTTTTGATGGGGGGGATATTAATACTTATTGTTTAAGGATATACCGCCGCAAAACACTTCTCAGAAACAACGGGTTCATAAGCAATTAAACACTGAAAATAGACCGAGATGCTATAAAATGTGGTGCTTTTAGAACGTCACATGGATTTAGATTTTGGTAGTTTTCGCGGTGCGCAATTACGTTTTGGAGTTTCAGTGAGTTCCAGGAATTTAATCATGAAAATTGAATTGTAAAGTTACAGCAACATCGAGTACTCTTTCTTAAATACTATTTCTCATTTACAAATAAAATAGGCAATCTTGAAATTTGGTATTAAAACTGTAAATTTTTTATAGTGTTCACTATAATGAACTATTAACATGGAAGTTAAATTTAGTCTAATCATTTTCTACCGATTACCTCTAGAAATACATGACACTGTATCCCGAATCGTTGACACTGAGTACATCTCTGTAAACCTCAGCAACATAAACACAAATAATTTTTATATTTTACAACTCTTTCTCTTTCATGATCTTAAAGGTTACCTGGTCCTTCCTTTCCTTTCGCATTTTGGTGTTAGCCGTTTTCTTGTTTATTCCGTCATCACAAGCGTGCGAGGGAACTGTGGAGAAAAGGAATGTATTCTAAGAAGAGAGTTTTGAAATATCAAGCTTCCTCGCCTGTTGAGTGATGCGTATTTGTACGAAATTTTTAAATTGGGGAAATCGAACAAAGGGAATTGTTCCCAGTCATCGTTCGCAATCATCTCCATGAACCATTGTTCTTTGGAACCGACTGATTTTCAACAAAGTGTTAGCAAAAATTCCCTGCTTTAAACGGTCAGCAGTCATGCGCATTTCGAGCTTCACCTGTATTTGACGGTAACAATTTCCTGGAGCGATTTTGAACCTATCGCCATAAGGAGAGAGACAGAGTAGTCGAGGCAATTGTTGAAACATGTTCTAAAATCTCTCATTTTAAATGTATTTTGTAATTCAATTATTTTATGTCTTTGTACTTCAAAAGTATGTTTTTTCTGAAGGACCCTTCCTGGGAATCCTTAGTTGTGAGTTGTATTTTCAAAACATTGAACGTAATTGTTAAAATATCTAAATGTAATTGTTAAAATTGTACAAGTTCAAAAATATCGTTTTATGCATGAAACTTGAAAGGAATTTTATGAATGAAACCTTTGAAAGGCATTATTTTGTCGAAAAAGAAAAGAAAAGGTGCGAAGCGCAGGTGAGAAAGGCCTCAGCGATAGCGACGTCCGCAAGCTTCCCGCGGTGTTGAACCCTGTTTTTGCGCGCTTACGCCGCGCGACATCTTTACGCGGCCGTCAATTTTCTCGGAACGCCATGCAAATACGCGTGCACGGCGCGGCGCAAGGCGGGGCGGCGGGGCGGGGCGGGGCGGGGCGGAGCGACGGACGGGAGCCCGGGAGGGGAGGGGAGGGGAGGGGAGAAGGAATGTGGGCGGCGGAAGCGGCGCAGGCCGGCGGGGCGCCCTCGTAAAACCGCAAAATGGACGCGTCTTACAAGGTGCAACCGCTGCCGGGGCCGCCCGGTGCGTCTCATTGTACGCGGCCGCGCGATGAATCGGCCTCCGCCTGTGGCCGGCGCGCAGCTTCCGAGGAAGTGCGATGGGTACCGTAAGCTGCTGGTTTATACGGTATAATGAGTGGACGCCTCTGCGAGACCGGGGAGCTTATTTAAATATGTATTACAAGAGCGGATTTAAGAACTAGGCGTGTATTTCAAGTGTGTGGATTTTCGTAAGATGACTCTTGTTAAGAATGAATAGTAGTGTATCGTGTATTTAGAGTGTTGAATTTTAAAGCATTTTTGTACTATTTTATTGATTCTTCTGACACATTTGATCCGAGCAGTGTGACCTGAAACCCTGAAGCTCGTACGTGCATGCAACTGTGAAGCATGAGACATGTACGAAGTATTGTGTTTTTACAAAGTCAGTCCAGTGTTTCGTCCAAGCGCGTCCGTGGACCGCGAGACGTGAAATGTTGTGAGAAATATTGAGATGTAAGACGATCACAATATTTTTGTAATCTGTTTTCTGTAAATAGAGGAAAGCCAGCTGACATAACAACATACGGGTGTGTAATGCCGAGCTTTGAAGGTGGAAAGACTCCCTGAATGTTCTGAAGTGAATCACGGGAAACAAATGCATTAGCAAGAACTTTCTCTAAAAATAACATCGAATATAAGTCGCCCGTCTTTCAATGGCCTTTTTTGGTACTTTAAGTTCTTTTGTGTCTTCGAAATACCTATTCTCTTCTCATTCTCCTTATTAACCGTAACTGCTCTTGACCAATATTTCCTCTTTGTGGAAGCCACTCTTCTCTCACATGAATAATTCTGTTCCATTTTAAAAATGTATTGCAGCGCTCTGCTTACCTCTTTAGGGCAATGTATGTGATGAATATGATGGTATTTATGGGTGTCTCAAGAGAATCGCTTAGTTTATGGACCAACAAACTTGGACTTGCAGAGTACAACTTGCAACAGATGATTTTGGCGTTGCTGAAAAGAACCGTCATTATGCAATATCACACCTATACACGTAAGGAAGCACAAACACTCTACTTCACTTTAAGAGGAAAGAATATTAAGAAAATAAGCATTAGTGCATTTTATTAAAAATACAATCTAGAAGTGCACACTAACGTCCGAGAGCCGTGTATAAATATTACTCCGTGAAATAAAATAAAATATATTTGGGTTTTATCACTAAATTAGAAACAAGTGTATATGAGTGTCTGGTGTAATACGTGTGAATAATAAATTATTTGTTCAGAGACAACAAATTCGATACTCCAAAATATTTAATTGGGGGAGAAAAGACTGCCCTCCCACTGACTTACACCCCGCGGCGAAATTGCACTTCGGTGGCATTACGTATTTTAGCGCCGTTATATTGCGGCGCCACTGGTTTCGCGTTGTTTGCGTTCACCGGCAGCAATCGCGTTGCCCTCCAGATGAGAGGCACCCTTAACAGCTTTATTACTGCTCCCGTCCTTCCTCCTCCACTCACTCATAGGCGCACTTTGCTTACAACTGTTTCGTCTGTCATCCCACCGCCCTTCTCCCCATCGCAGAGATCCCCCAGTACCGTACGCGCCTAATTGCGGCCCCCTTTCTAGGCACCCAAACAACGGCAGCACTGCACTTGCCCCCCTGTTTCAGCGGCGCCGGCGGTTATATTGCTCGCTTGCGTCTTTGCGCACAGTCGCTTATTGCATTATCACTTAATTGCAACTGTTGTTAAGTGTACTGTCACTTAATGCAATCCACTGATAATGCATTGTCACTTGTATTTGTTTCTGCTTAGCAATCTTTAAACTACTGGTGCTACAACGGCACATACTTTTTACTATTATTTTTAATGCAATATTATCAAATTGAACATGCAATAGTTTCAACACCTCCCACCCGCCCCCAAAATTCCCGGCGCATTGCTTATCGAACAATCGTCGTATTCACTTACACCACCTGAGTGCTTATCAATAAAATACGTCGTGCTTATTGAGACACTCCAAATACTGCTAATAGTAAGCCTGTGGAACTGTCCTACGTAAATATATTGTCAGCGTGTCGTGACTAATTCATCGCATGCTAGGTGGGAAAGCTGCTGTCGGTCGTGGTGTTCGTAATGTCATAGCACATCGGTGCACAGCGTTGTATATTTTATTGATTGAAAATAAATTAAATGCGTTCTTTCATAAACTAAATTCATACGAAATGCTGCGTACATTCCGTCACCACGGGGCTGCATCGTTAAATATGTACTCGTCCGTCAAGCACATAGTAAATTTCACAGTGCTCAAACTATTTTATTCATCACACGATTCACCACACATTCTAAAATGCATGGAAGTTCGATACGCGCTGTCCTACAAATATGATCTGGTAGCAACAATCATCACAAGAAGGCATTTCAATACACTGAAACTCTGAAAATGAAGGGTGAATGTTCCCGAAAAATCTTAAAATGACAGCAGTTATCCCACATGCCTGTAACATACTTTTTATTTCGAAAATGCCTACATTGATCTTGAGAACAAAAATAATCAATGTATTCAGATAAAATATTTTGGGAATAGATCTTCAATAATTTCTACAATGCTTTCAAGGCGAGAAATACTACTAAGTTTCACTAAACTCCGAGCTAAGCCGATATTCTCCGATGTAATTTTAAAATGAGCGGGAATGATATGAGCTCTGATATAAAGTTCGGCTCTGGTATAAAGTATAGTGACCTCTTTAAAAGAGTGGAAGTTACATATTACGTTGTGAATTTTAAAATTATGAAAACAAGAGAGTGCAATACCTCAAGTCTGTTTATCTGATTCTACGAACCATTTGCTTGTAAGTACGTGCCACCAATCGTCAGACACGAACGTAAAACCCGCTTTAAATGGGCTCTCCTAATCCGGCTTCCACCATCACAATCCTCACAACCTGTATCCCCTTATTGCCATCGTCACTGTCATCATTATTTCTCGTATCTCTACCTATTCCACTACTTCCTTTTCATCCACCTCTCCCGGATGCTCTTGTCCTCACAGCCCCCCCATCAAGCTCAACCACGGCGTCCATCAGCCCCACTCTGCAAGTGAATGGATGCTGCAGAGAGCTTTGAAGTCCCCACTTTCAAGGGGGAATTAGTAGGACTGGGATGTGCGAATGATTCGTAGTGTAGCGAGATCGCATATTACAGAGTGATATTATTAAAAGAAAGTAAGGTAAGAGTGAAAAACTGGGAACGATAAATTGCTACAATGACACTCCATGATCAGAAGTGAAGGCGCAATGTCCCAATGAGAGATAAACTAGATAAAACATAATATTTAAAAAAACGCATTTTTACAAGAAAGAAGGTGCCATTTTGTGTCAGCGAAGTGACGTTTTCTGGGCAAGTGACACCGAGAATAGCTGAAACAGGAAGTGACATCAGACCACAGAACACTCCAAGGAATAAACACCTCAAAGAAAATGAACAGGCAAAGCAACGGCGATATTGCGTACTCAATAGATGACGGTGTAAGTGCAGTTAAGTGAGATCGTTGCGCGAAATGGGAACACAAAGAGTGTATCGGACTCACCCAGGGAGAATACGACATTCTCATCCGCAAAAGCTGTAAACTGATGTGGCTAAGCGACATCAGCTGAAACAGAAATCAAAATTAAATTATTCAGAAAAGTTAACATGGAGGAAATTAGAAATAAAGAAGACAAACTCGACGAAATAGAAAGAATTATAGAAGAGGGAGTTTAAGTAGCGCAACACAACCATTAGAAGGGATAATAACAGGAGCTGCAGAACAAAACGACCCTAAGCAAAATCAAGCGAAAATTTGGTTCGACAATGAATGTTACAAAAAGAGAAAATTTCTGGACTCCCTGCATAAGGTGAAACAAGACTCTGAGGACAAATTAAAACTAGAACAATACGCAACTGAGTGGAGACAATATAAGGGTCTTATTAAAGAAAAGAAAAAGCCTTATTGGCAAAAGGAAGGCGAGCGGACAGTCCAGTAAGCAGAAATAGACGCATAAATCGCCCCACGGCCGAAAAGGTCTCCTAACATTCATTACATTGGAATGAGAGACTGGGAGACCCACTTTGGGAAATTTCTTAATAAAAATGAAGATGAAAGCCCACCACTAAACACACGACAGAACAGAGAAATAAGCCTACGGTCACCATTCGCAGACAGAAGTAAAAAGAGAAATCAGGAGACTGAAGAGGAAAAATGCGGCAGGTCCAGACAACATTTTCAATGAGCATGTCCAAGATACAGCTTCAATACAGTAACCCCTGTGGACAAAACTCCTGAACAAATGTGTGTAACTTGGGAACATCCCTGAAAATAGAGGAACTCTGTAATAAGGACACTATACAAAGGGAAAGGTAATCCGAAAGACCCAAATATGTACAGTAAACGAGTAAAGGAAAAAATCGACACAGCCCTACCAGACACCCAATTTGGATTTAGGTGTAGTGGAACTGCTGCTTAAGAACATAGACCAAGAACATTAAGAAAAGAAACGTTTTTACGGGGTTTTCATAGATTTTACTAAGGCCCTCGACTATATGGAGAGAGGATGGCTAAAAATCCAACTAACCGCAACTCTAGGAAAAAACTACGCTTGGAAAAGATTCGTAGAAGAAACTGTCCTACAATTATGTGCAAATTACAGGCAATCTCTTAAGCTCGGATCCCATACTATAAACTAATGGTGTCCTTCAGGGAGACCCAGTGAGTCCGCTGCTTTTTAACCTCGCGGCAACTGTTGTATTCAAAATTGCAGAAAAAACAAGACCAGAAGTCCCTTAGTATGCGTACGCACATGATCTTGAAGTGAGCACAACACACCTGAAAAATCTGCAGAAAACCTTAGACCTCATCACGAAATGGTGCGAAGAACATCATTTTCAAATCAACATAGCAAAAACTGAGATGATGAATTTCAGAAGATGAGGAAGGTCTACAAATAGAGAAAATGCCTATATAAACGGGAGCAAAATACAGATAGTTTCGGATTTCAAGTATTTAGGAATTTTTACAAAACATGTACTACAAAAAGCTGCACAGGCAATGAGGGCAATCGGTGACGTGAAATATATCGAAACGTTAGCACTGGGTACAGCAATGAAATTATTCAGAGCAAAAATAATACTGATTTAGGCACACTGAATAGAAATTACTCGGTCCCACTTATCAGAAAATACCCTCGCAATCCTTGCGAAGTTAAAAGCTACATGTTTGAAAAGAGCACTAGGAGTGGCAAAAACTACCAGTCTCTAGCATATGATCTGGCAAAACAACCTTTCCTGATAGAGGACTTAAGATGAGAACTCCTTCTACTATCCATGGAGGCTTACGAAATACTTACTTAAAATTAAACCGAAAAAGAGAAGAAATTGGCCGGAATTTTTTGGAACAGATTCTATGACAGACAGGACCAAATTTCGAGAAACGACACGTGTACACAAGATTAGCACTAATACATGGCTTTCACCACCTGCTTTGTGAAAACAAGTCGTATTGTGATCCAACAGACACCTGCATATGTGAACTGTGTGATAAAATGTGCGAAAGTTACATCGAGAAATGTAAAAATAGAAGAATGTGTGTGAATACGCAAATCAGAGCATAAGGGCATAAATAAGTCTGAGAAAGATTTAGAACAAAGTTAGAAAAACTATACTCTATACTCTCTATGCACGCTAGTGCGCACTTTAGTTTTATATACTTTCAAGTGGAACCCTAACGCTGCCCCCGCCGGCACCGCTCTTCCCAACTGTTATCTAGCAACGCTCATCTTCCCTTCGCAGCCTGCCCTGGCATCTACCAACGCCTACTGGATGCAGATGTGGCAGTCCCCGACGGAACTTGGGGACCAGGCCGCTCTCTTCGCCTCTCTGGCCCATCTCCGCGTTCCGTCGCTTTCACGTTTCCCATAACACTACTTTGCTTTGAGAGAGCGGCACTCGAAAATCTACCGTCTGTTCCCAACTAGCGCTTGTCACTCCACTCGATTTCAACGCCCACGTTCCTGCAACTATTGCGTTCGGTGTTGAATCTCGTGATCGTGAGTAATTGGGTAGTTATTTTTCCGAACGCGCCAATTACTTAGGTCGTAAATGTGGTGCATTATGTATTCTGTGAGATGGCGGTGTTCCTTATCCAATAGGCGCTGACCTACACGTCGGCTTGCAGGACATCCCTCTTCAGGTATTTCCCCCAAGGGGCGCGCTTCGGCCGGGAGAACCTCCCGATTGTTTTTTCGACATGTGTGTTAGTGTAGAGCATGTCACTGTATGTGTAGGTGAAAAACCGCAGCCTCCTTCACTGCTAATCTCGCTCTTGCTTACCTACCTCCTTTCCTTCAGTTACCGATTTTCGCAATGGAACTTGCGCTAACACCGCCCCTTCCTTCGCAAGCATTGTTATTCCTGGTGTTACGACACATCGCTCCCGTCGTTTTTAATATTTCCAATACCACTTCTCAATATCTCATACAATTTGAGGGCATTTTCCGAAGCCTTGAAGAGTACTTAGGGATACACCAGTACCGGTGACTCAAGTTTATTCGGTTTTGAAGAAATTGTTGTGTTTGATACTCACAGAAAACAAGAAAATAGTTGTTCTACAAGAGCACAATAATTTTCGTAATATTCGCAACTGTTATGAAAATGTATAACATTGTATCTCGCATCTTTCTCTATTTCAGTCATCTCATGCAAATCGCTCTTCAACAAAAGAAGTGTGAGAGATTTTCAAAGTACATACCATTAATTGTTAAAAATTCAATAATTGTAATAAAAATTGTACTTTCGCTGTTGAATTTAGTATAGTGTGCACTATACATACTCAAAATGTAGGTTTCCGGATCCAGCTCACTTTCCACATTATGCATATTTTATACATACCCCACCTGCTCCAATGGATCCGCAATATTTTCGGTGGTTTTAACACTATACTTGAAAATTGTCACGATTAATACAACTATTTTTGAAATAAAAAATCTAATTTTGAAGAAAAAATTTCGTTGAGAAAGCATCACTTCTTTCAAAAATGTTTTTGTAGTTGGGGTGGAGAAAACTTAACTTGGAATTTTCAAAAATTTATAGGTTTAATGAAAATTGTACGTGCATCATATTTACATGTCTAATATATATATATTATATATATATATATATATTATATATATATATATATATATATATATATATATATATATATATACTAGCAAAAAAAGAAAGAAAAATGAGGAAAAATTACGAGAAAAATTTTAAAAGAATTTGGAAAATTCTGCCTATGCATTATTTTAGCCGCAAGTGTTATTCAACGACAGACCAATAGAGGAACGGACAGACTGACGAACGGTTAAACAGGTTCATTGACGGACGGACATTTCGCCGTTTTGATGGTATGGTAAACCTCCAAAACGTGGATTCTGACAACACGTTTTCGTAATTAATTACTACATAGAAGGCAGATTTATCCACTCTTTCGATATCAAGGACCCTCAATGCGAGTTTTCCTGACAAATCATCGCCGCTTTCCTCTGCAGCATTACAAAACCCTCTTCCCTACGAAAGTACATAGAGGTTAGGAAAGTAAAAAGGTGCACTCCGGGGGCGCCGCCGCGTCGCCTGGATCCCTTGCCCTTCGAGAACGGCGGCGCGGCGGGGCACAGCTGTTCCACAGACGGCGACCCTCCGTTATCTCCTCCGACCGCCGCGCCTCCGCAGCGCCTGTATCCACGCACCAACCACTCTCGCGCTTCACACGCTCGTTTACTGCAGGCCATGTGCAAGTGGCAGTTCGCCCACCCCCTCCCCCCGCCAGTGTCCCTGGGTTGGCGGGGACATGTGACATGTGAAGCAGCGGCGCCTCTTGACACGACGATGAAGGCGTGAGACCGAAGGCCCGAAGACGAAGCCAACCCCTCCGTGAAGGGATTACATTTAGGAATTGCTAGAGCGGTACTGCGACAGAACAAAATAGGAGTGGTCAGGAAGTACTTCGTTAATTTCCTCTCTACAGTACCCCTGGGGAGGCTGGAATTTGTTTTGAGCGTATTGTTAGTAGTAAAAAGCTTTTACAGAGGGAGAGAGCCTTGCGGATAGAGGGGGTTATCTTAAAAACTAACCAATAAAAATATTTTAATAATTATAAAGCCCGACTGCAACCAATGGAATGTTAACACATTTTTACTTTCTTTGGAAGTCATAAGCAGTACAGATCAACTGCCGCAGTCGGATACCCGTAAATTTGAATGGGTCACATTAAATGGGAGAACATGTGATATAACATTAGAACATCGACATGTGGGTTATGCTTTATTCTGTTTCTAATTTTCAGTGGCAGAGACTTCTGATATATGTTGTCCTCCGACTGCGGCAGTTGATCACTATTTCTTGTTACTTCCAAGGACACTAAAGATGTATTGTCATTACAGTTTTTGCAGTCGGGATTAATATTTTTTATTTTGTTATTTTTAGGACATACGTAGAATTCTGTACTAACTGTATTTTATTTTATGCCCGAAGTGACATGTGAAGATACATTGGCGTTTACGTTCGGACAAAACGCACTAAGTGTACAGCGGGACACATACCAAGCCCAGGCGCAGTTAAATTTATCAAAATACTTGAAATTAACTTTAAAATCATTTTCGAAGTTAGATCTTATAAAACCTTGTCTAGGACACTCGAGAAACCTTATCAAGCAATTCTGACTTTATTCGTTCATAATCAGTGATGTATCTTGAGCGCTGCATTGCTACGAACAAACATACACGGTCCTAGCCGATCGCATTATCCTTCCTTAGGTTCGCGCAGTCGGGTAAAAACTAGATTTTAGCTAAATATAGTTGACAAAATAAAAGTGCAATGGCCTCTGACATGACTCATTTAATTTTAATTAACGTATTTCATCTGGACCCAAATAAAATGTCCAATCTTCACGTTGGTTCTATTGCTTATTGTATATTTAATGCTGCTGCAGCAAATGCTGAGATGGTCCCTTGTTTTGCTTCTGGACGTAAATGTAACTTCCATATACGTACGTTATGTTGAGCTCTTTTACTAGCTATTATGGTAGGAAGAGGGTCAGTAGGTGGGTTAAAATTCGTTGGCAATAATATACAATGAATTTTATTGCTTGTTTGCCGTTTAGACACGTTATTCATATCTCAGGAGAGAAAATTAGGATTTTGGATTATTTATAATATTCTTGGTACTTTTATTTGTTTATATATGCTAATTCATCTATATATATATGAGTGGGATTCTATTCTAGAGCTCAACAAATCTTGCGCAAATTATATTTTGGCCCATACGTCTCATACAGTTTTTATCTGTTTTTTGACGAAATAAAATCTAAAATCTAAATCTATCTATTTTATACGATAGTATAAAGAGATGATGGTGGCTATACACGATAGTATAAAACTATCTATTATATTATCGTATAAAATTGTTTTACCATCGCATAAAAAAATATTAAAGCCATTTTTTCAAAATTTTACTTTTGACTTTTGTCGGTAAGCTAAAACACCTGTTCGTTTATCACTGTTCTTCCTTTTTATTATATACTTGACATATTGTGTCAGTGCATGTTCCAAAACTAAATATCGCAAAAAAACAAATTACCGCCTTAAAAATTATTTTTAAAAAAATCACTTTCGTGGCCTGCATCCGTGGTGCAGATGGATGAGGCAGGCGTCGACTGTGTCGAGGAGGCTGCAGATTCGAGTAGTAAGTAAGTAAGGCGTGGGTGTATATTTGTAATTGTCCTTTCACCCATCATCATCCTACCATTTCACATACATCACTCCAAGGGTAGTCCTCCCCGTCCGAAATTTTTCACGTGTACTCCCGGGAAAAAAATATGTCTGGGTCTCGGAGGGGACAAATACGTTCTCCTGGTCCAAAGAAACCGGTGCGGAATAAAAAAAAACACTTTCGGGAAAAATGTTAAAAATTATATAAAAATCCATAAGTTACGTTTTTGACTCAAGAACTAGATATACTCATATAAATTCACGAAAAATTAGAATTGAAGTCATGTAGCTAGTTTTTAAAGTGATGTTGTCAGTGCCCAGGGTCACTTTCTCTTTTTAAAATTCAGTTCGGACTCAAACAAAATTCAAATGTTTTCCTTAATATTTTCGTGTTGGTTATTGGCACATTGATCCAGTAGTCTTATGAAAATGTTACAAAACAAATATTTTTACAATTTTCATGTTTGAAATATAATATCCTTTAATCGCACGAGCAAGCTGTGAAGTGATGTTGAAGGTAGCGCGAAGTCCAAAAAGAGTGTTATACTTAAACTTTTTGGCCAATTCCAACTGTACGAACAATTAATCATGTGCTGGTAGAGAAGTTGACAATTACACAAAAGTTCGGAAATATGTAATGTTCCATTTCATTTTTTTCTCGTAATTTTCTATCTTTTCGGAAACTAAAACCAATATTTCGTACATCATAAATGTTTTCTGCTTGAATCCTCCTTTCCGGCTGAGTTTAGCTCAGAGCCTTGCATTGCCGCAGACATTGCTGCTACTCTGACCGGGAGGTCCTAGGTTCGAGTCCCGAGAATGGCAAGATTTTCGATACTAGCCCTTAAACTAGGTCGAATTCAACTGTCTGGAGGAGAATTCTAGCAGCTCGCTGCTCTGATCGGTAGTTTTCTGTGGTTTCTCCGATAAATACCAGGCGAATGCCGAAGCAGTACCCTAACAAACTAGTCACGGACCGCAATCTCTCCTTCCTCTTCCTTGTCCTGTCCTCTCCCCTAACACACACACACACACACACCACACACACACACTCTTTCATACACAACACTACCACACATGTCGGGAGACCAGTCGGTAGCTTAGAGCTTGTCCCGACAGGGGCGGATCTCGCTGGTGAGAGGTTGACTTCGGGGGAAATCCCCCATTAGTCAACGGTCGGTCGGTGCCGGATCATCATTTCAGCGGGGGAGAAACGCCGCCACCTTCCGCAATACAATACATACTACACTTGCGGAAGTAATGACCTTATATGTCGACATGGCGAAATCATCAAACAATCAAATCATATCAAATTGAATCCTCCTCCAGACAGCATTTGACTCAGCTTTAAAAATTCGAACAGATAATCCGTCGCCGAGGAGACTCCAAACGTAGGCCCTCCTGGTGAGAGATGTATAGAGACACTTTCTGCATTGTGCCATGACAGCAGATTAAACTTCTTCAATTAAACACATATTGTCCTTGTCTAAATATTTCTTTCAGTTCTCCGTACTAATAGCTTTACACACACAAGCTACTTTTCTTTATAAAATTACGTAACTAATCGATGAAATTCCTACTCTCGAAAAGACAAGATAGAAACGTCTCGGAGCAAAAAAATTTTTTTATAAAGATGTTTTTAGAATGGCAGTTTCGTATTTTTTGAACATTTGAAACAAAGATTTTAAGCCCGCCTTAAATGCAAATGTGAGTAAATATGTTAAAATATATTTCAGTTCGATAAATACTAATGTACTGTGAAACGGGACGAGATTTTCCGTAGAGGTTGAGACACTACCTGTCTCCTTTTCTTGAGATTTGTTCGTATAACTGATGGATATTGAATCCTGATTGTTTTAACTTTCACTAGCAGATAGCGTGATTATTCTGAAAAGCCACGGTCTTAGAAATAATGTTTTTTCCCGCTGAGTTTGAGACATGAGTAAGAAGTATATGATTACTGAATAGAGAATCGTGGATATTGGTTAATTTGCTGGGCTTGGGAGAGTGAATGGTGACCAGGTAAAGCAATACGTCAATAACTATACATTAGAAGAAAACATAACACTTGGCGAGGTGAGATTGTGGCGTCGCTTATGATCCATTATTTCTTATTATTTCGCGATTTCCAGCTTTGGGTCGTGTTTACTTTAACTTACTAAAACTTGGAGAATGACCCTACGAATTTGGTTAGAAGAGACAATGAGGAAAGTCTTCAAAGAAATTAAGGAAAAGAAAATTACAATTAGGGAAGAGAGAGTAGGATCATAAAAATACGCTTTGTGAGTCTTATAATTCATAAACTGAAGAAGAAAAAGTGAAACCTGCTCAGTACATGAAAAGTGTGAATAAATGTTTTCACGTACAAAGGAACAAATGCAGGTGATTTTGAGGTTTCTAAATTATCAAGCCCGGGGTAAACTCTCCATAGGACTGAGGAAAACATTCGAAATTTTGAATACAACAGTTGCCGCGAGGTTAAAAAGCAGCGGACTCACTGGGTCTCCCTGAAGGACACCATTAGTTTATAGTATGGGATCCGAGCTT
>Ga0115856_100491_pt1 | contig 14905 bp, 3 predicted proteins | sample InSIn4gowninarea_FD_83870 | JGI IMG/M metagenome (GOLD analysis project Ga0115856, IMG submission 83870)
TTTGGTCATTCATCAAAGAGGTCAAGATTTACCCACCAAGAATCTCTATCTCCATGGGAGAATATTATAAATGGAATATATTACAAATACAGAATACTATAAATTGAGAATATTACAGATGGAGAATATTATTACGGGACAACATTAACATGGGAGAATACTACAAATCGACAATATTATCATGGGTTAATTTCACTGTTCATATATAAGAGACTCCGATTTGGTATGATTTATACTAGATGATGTATTTTCATACAAACATATTTTAAATTTCAATATATGTAGTGCACCGTAAAAAATTTTGAAATTTCACACATATTTCAAAAACGTTTCAGCGTTTCATGTGTTTTTATAGCAGGTAATATTGGGTTCCTTTGAGAAACTGGTTTTCTGCATTGAAACATTTACAAATATAATTTGACAACGTTTAGTCCTCCACCATGTTTAACGAAAATTAAACTGAGGACTCCAATACAACGACTGTTCAACGGGAGTACCGGCTCCCGTCAAATCAACGAAGTCAAGCAGCAGCCGGCGAGATTGGCATGTTAGAGGTTTGCCATCTCTCTTAGGATATATCTTTAACAGGAATATTTACTGATATTTCAATGAAATTTTCCTGTTTTTGCATTAACGCTCTTGCTTTTTACATGGAAGATTATTGGCGTTATAACGAAACGCTCCTGTTTTTGCATTAATGTTCCTGCTTTTTTACATGGAAAGGATATTCATTATAATGCTAATAACCATGGATGGTTATTGGCATTATAATGAGAGGTTCCTGTTTTAGCAGCAACGCTCCATCTTTTTATATGGAAGATATTCGGCATTATAACAAAACGTTCCTGTTTTTGCAGTAACGTTCCAGCTTTTTACATGGAAGGTTATTGGCATTATAACAAAACGTTCCTGTTTTTGCAATAACGTTCCAGCTTTTATATGGAAGGTTATTGGCTTTATAACGAAACGTTCCTTTTTTGCAGTCACGTTCCAGCTTTGTTATATGGAAGGTTATTGGCGTTATAACAAAACGTTCTTTTTTTGCATTAACGTTTCTGCTTTTTACATGGAAAGGATATTCATTATAATGCTAATAACCATGGAGTATTATTGGCATCATAATGAAACGCTCCTGTTCTTGCAGTAGCTCTCCATCATTTTATATGGAAAATATTCGGCATTATAACAAAACATTCCTGTTTTTGCAGTAACGTTCCGGCTTTTTACATGGAAGGTTATTGACATTATAACAAAACGTTCCTGTTTTTGCAATAACGTTCCAGCTTTTATATGGACCGGTTTTTGGCATTATAACGAAACGTTCCTGTTTTTGCAGTAACGTTACAGCTTGTTACATCGAAGGTTATTGGCGTTTTAACAAAACGTTCCTTTTTTTGCAGTTACGTTCCAGCTTTTTTATACGCAAGGTTATTGGCATTATAACGAAAGGTTCCTAATGTTTCCGTAATATTTCATGGAAAGTTCTTGGGGAAACGTGTAGGCAACTCTCAGTTGCCCATTTTTCCCCAGGAGCGTTTTTAGATGTTTACAGTGTGTATAAACAGTTAAATCAAGCATAACTCACAATATATTGTTTCGAAAAGTGCGGCAGAATGCTACACTTTCATGTAGACACTCTGACAAAGTCATACAATGAATTTACAGATGATTAAATGAACTTTTGCACAATGCAAAATACGTGAATTAAAATGGACTTTCCTTGACAGCATGGAGTTTTAATTAAGGGACACACAAAAGTATAAGCTTGTGTTCAAAACACAATTTTTTCTAGAACTGTGTTACATTAACTATTCTTGAATTTTTGGAGAATCTGCTTACTACATATTCATATTTACCTCCATTGACGTCATCTCTGCATCACAAGACATTAAGTCCCAAAATAGTCTTGGAATTATGCAGGGAAAGAATTAATTATAATAATTAATTTTCGCATATTCACACTTTGACAACGCCTTTTCTTATTCAAAATAGGTAGTTCCAGGAACAAAAGCAGCACCCAAACAAATTTTAACTTAATTAGAGCTACCCTACAGACATAAGCATCACAATGGAGCAATAAAACAAATAAAACTTTAGTAAGAAATTAAGCGTGCTACTGCTTAAAACCTGACTAAATTCATTTACTCACAAATTAATTTTGAAACGTTTAACTGCCACAATTTCTTCGTGTTACACATTTTTTCTTTAATAGCGTTTTTGCGAACAATTTAGTAGCAATTTTGGAAAAAAAAACATGCTAAATGTGGACAGTAAGGCTTTTTTCACCCCCTCAACTTCTGATCAATTACAGCTATAGTCATAAAAGTGCATCTAGGCAGAATAAAGTGACTGTGAGCTACATGATGAGACAGCTTACAGCGCCATCTGGTAGAAAACTGCGGAGTCAGCATCCCTATATCAAAAATTGCATTAGATACGAAAATGTAATTACAAATTTGTAGAGTAGCATCAATTTAGCTTAAGAAAGCACTAAGCACTTCGTGGACATTATTGCTGAGAATGGTATGTTTTTAGCATTTTTTAAGTGTACTTAGTATGAAACTTGTGCATGCTTTTCATTTCCAGCACTGACAAGACGGAACGAGATAAATTAGTGTTGTAAGATACATTTACATTTTTGGTGTTCAAACTGCTCTCCTTCAACTATTAGGCGTATTAGTTAATAATTCGGATTGTTTAAAATAAATGGAGTTGCTGAAAATTGTTTGAAATGCGAGGTCATATGCGGTCTTTTTCCTTACAGCAACAAGAAGTCTCAAATCGTCAGAAATCAAAGAGTTCATAGTTAAATTGTTCATTATCATTTATTTCATAGATAATCCGAAATTTCGAGTAGATAAACCGCATCAGCGTATAAGCCGCACCAACGAAAATTAGTAAGTTTCTAGATATTTCGAAGTTGTGCTCTCTAATTACGGGCCCGTACGAGTACGGGCCAGGGCTACAAAAATCAAAATTCATCGGGCTCGGGCCGGGGAGGGTTTTAGATTTCAGGCCCGCGCAGGTCACTAGGATGGAAATATCCCAAGTATTTAACAGGAAGGATACTGGTATCTTAATAAACCGTTTCTGTATTTTTCGTAACGTTCCTGAATTTCACATGGAAGGTTACTGCCATTTTAAGAAAACGTTTCTGTATTTTTCGTAACGTTCCCGAATATCACATGGAAGGGTACTGCTATTTTAACAAAACGTTTCTTTATTTTTCGTAATATTTCAGAATTTCACATGGAAGGTTAAAGCCATTTTAGCAAAACGTTTCTGTATATGTCGTAACGTTCCTGAATTTCACATGGAACGTTACTGCCATTATAACAAAACGTTTCTGCATTTTTTGTAACGTGCCTAAATTTCACATGGAAGGTTACTGCCGTTTTAACAAAACGTTTCTGTATTTTTCGCAACGTTCCTGAATTTCACATGGAACGTTACTGCCATTATAACAAAACATTTCTGTATTTTTCGTAACGTTCCTGAATTTCATATGGAAGGTTACTGCCATTTTAACAAAACGTTTCTGTATTTTTCGTAACGTTCCTGAATTTCACATGGAACGTTACTGCCATTTTAACAAAACGTTTCAGTATTTTTCGTAACGTTCCTGAATTTCACATGGAACGTTACTGCCATTTAAATTCCGTAACGTTCCTGAATATCACATGAAAGTTTACTGCCATTTTAAACAAAACGTTTCTGTTTTTTTCATAACGGTAGTGAATTTCACACACATGAAAGGTTACTGCCATTTCTAATATTGAGATTTCTGAAATTTCTATTTTTTCCCGAAAACACTTGATGTTTAAAAGGATAGTTCTTGGGAAACATGAGCAACTCAGTAGCTCCCTTTTTTCTAGGAAAGTTGCTTGACGTTTTTACAGTGTAGATCGAGATGCCTACGCCTTTAAATACTGTCCGTTATAAATAACAATTTCCTATATAACAAATGCACTGCTTTAAATCACGTCTACTTTTAAAAAATCGAGATTAGTTTCCTTACATATTATTTAGAATGAATAATCATTCATCGAAGATTTTAATCCACATATTCATCGCATTTTCCATTTTGAATTACGCACCGGAAGTTTCCAAAATTGGAAGCATTTATAACACTGCCATTGCTGCGATGCATCCTTTAATCACATATGACACACGTTTCACTATTAATCTTCTAAATAGCATTTCTGCCAAGTTGAAACGGAAACTGATTGTTTCAGGAGGCGATTTATATATATTTGTCGCGAAGTTGTCCCAGGAACTTGGAATACTTTTAAGAACAAAAGTATATTGGATATTTTGTGATCAAATGATCTATGCATCTTTGTTAAATGTGATTACATTCTTAAAAGTAACCGATTTATAGCGATTACGAAACGATTTAATAAATGTTTCTATGTATACTTTACGCATAAATTTTATGACGATTTACATTTTAATCAATTTGATCTAACGATACCTTGAATTAAATTATTTTTTTTCTTATTAGACTGTGAAAAAGTGGTAACGTGTTCCATAAATATTCTTACAATTCCGCTTATTCCACTTATACAAACATTTTCGCTTTTTCCACTTTACAAACATTTCCGCTTATTCAACTTATACAAACATTTCCGCTTATAAAAACATTCCCTCTTATTCCACTTATACAAACATTTCCGCTTTTTCTACTTGTGCAATCAATTCCGCTTATTCCACTTATGCAAACATTTTTCTTTTTCTACTTATGCAAACATTTCCACTTATTCCACTTATACTAACATTTTCACTTGTACAAACATTTCCGTTTATTTCACTTGTAGAAACATTTCCGCTTTTTCTACTTATGCAAACAATTCCGCTTATTCCACTTATACAAACATTTCTCTTTTTCTACTTACGCAAACATTTCCACTTATTCCACTTATACAAACATTTCCGCTTTTAGCGGGATTTAATGGTAGATAAAAAGGATCCAGGAAAAATTGTTTCCTACTCTGATACGTTTACAAATCCAGTGTGACGACACCTGGTCGCCACGATATTTAACGGAAATGAAACAAAAGACGGTAACACAATAGCTGGACAAGTCTCTTAATTTATAGGTTATAAATAATATTAATTTTATCGTTTAATCGATAGGTTTAAATCATTTTATTGTCGTCGTCTTAGCTCAAGAACTCAGACGGGTGTCAATAAGCATCGAAAAAAAATCATGTATAGTAAATCCCATTTAGCAGGCGAAATTCGCGAAAGTACTTATAAGGCGTGCCCATTAAAGTCCTTTTCCACCCACTTCCAAAAAATTGCAGCTATAGTTAAAAAATTTATCTTAGGTCAACTACAAAGTTGTAGAACACCATCAATTTAGTGTGAAAGGCAACTTGTACAATGTAAATAAACATTAATATTCTTGAGAAAAAGTAGGCAGTTGAGTTGTCCATTTTTCCCCAGGAACCTTCTATTTAAACATCAGGAATGTTACGGGGACGATCAAAATAACTTGGCTTTAAAATTCCAGTAACCTTTCATGTAAAATCAGGAACGTTCAAGCCGTTGTGTAAACGTCTGTTTCATTTGGGTAAACTCGAATTTAAAACTTGGGTAATCAAACGTTGCCACGGTGGATTTGTAAATGATTCAGTGTAGGAAACCAGTTTTTTTTTTTTTTTCAGAAACATTCTTAGTTGCCATAAGTAAATACATGAAAAGCGGAATCGTTACTATTTTTGTCTTTAAAATGTATGAGAGCTATGTCAACAGAGACTGTTGACATAGCTTAGCATAGCAGATAGAGTTGACATAGCAGATAGAGTTGACAAACCTATAAAGTGATTTTTTAAGACCTATAAGTGATTTGTACGAATGGAATTTCTTGTCTTTAAAATGTACGTGAGCTATGTCAACAGAGAGTTGACAAAACCTATAAAGTGATTTTGTAAGATCTATAAGCGATTTGTAAGAAAGTAATTATTTGTCTTTAAAATGTACGAGAGCTGTGTCAACATCAGAGAGTCAACAAAACTTATAAAATGATTTTTAAGACCTATAAGTGATTTGTAAGAATGCAATTATTAGTCTTTAAAATGTATGAGAGCTATGTCAACAGAGAGTTGACAAAACCTATAAAGGTTTATTCAAGAATACAAATAGAATAAACCTATAAAGGTTTATTCTATTTGTAAGATCTATAAGTGATTTGTAAGAATGTAATTATTTGTCTTTGAAATGTACGAGAGCTATGTCAACAACAGAGATTCGACAAAACCTATAAAGTGATTTTGTAAGACCTACAAGTGATTTGTAAGAATGTAATTATTTGTCTTTAAAATGTACGAGAGCTATGTCAACAACAGAGAGTCGACAAAACCTATAAAGTGATTTTGTAAGATTTATAAGTGATTTGTAAGAATGTAATTATTTGTCTTTAAAATGTACGAGAGCTATGTCAACAGAGAGTTGACAAAACCTATAAAGTTATTTTTTACGAACTATAAGTGATTTGTAAGAACGTAATTATTTTGATAAATCATAAGCATTTATAATAAAAGGTAAGAAAATTAATTTACAGCATGACTAATACGTTCCCGTAAAATTTCCTTTAAGATATATTAAAAGAGAAATTCATTTAATACTCCGCTAAAAGGTGGACTAATGTAATTTTGGAAAAATTGCACATAATGTATTGGGCATGAGAAAGCCTTTTAAGTTATGGGGATAGAAAATATATTTTCGCAATATCTCTATCAACGATGAACTTTTAACAATTATTTTCCAGGGGAAATAAAATCGTTTAAGGCAATAATTTTCTAGTAAAATACGAGGGAAAAGAGTTAAGGGAACTCGTAGTAAAACAGAATAGACCCAAATTCTTGGCTGGAGAGGGCAAATAATTTGCGAAAAATACACTGGTGGACAAAATTAAGAGGAGGAACACATTTTCCTAAATAGCTCGCGAAATAATGAAATTTGGTATGGATATACGTAAATTATTGTATGACAATAATGTGCACAAAACGACAGTTAGAATGATTTTGATTAGTGTGAATTTGCCTAAAGTCCAATGATGTTCAACTTTCGTGTTGAAAAATGTCAAGGAAAATGTGTGACTACCTCTGAGAGACACATAACATGTACAAAGAGTAGCTATGTTGTCACCGTAATTTCGGGCAGATAAGCCGCATTAGCGTATAAGCCGCACTTCCGAAAACTGGTTCTTAAAAAGTAATATTCAGCAGATAAGCCCCACCAGAGTATAAGCCGCATCGCTGAAACTGCTCGTACTAAATGATTTCGATATATGGTAGCCTTTATTCAATTACGAAAAAAAATGTATTTTTAGTGTCAAATATCAAAATAAAGCAGATATAACATTTAAATTTATATAAACCTTCATTACCTGCAATCATTACATTTCGAATTCAATAACTTTGGATGCCTCGTAATAAAATAAAACAGATTACCTTAAACTTCTTTGACACTTTCAATTTGTGATCACGAGGAATTTGCATTTTCATCATAACGTTCTTTCATTTTTACAATGTCAGACATATGAAAACTCGAAACTATCGTGGATGTCCTTATGTACATCCAAAATGACATCCACTTGGATATTTCTTCGTAGGATGACCGTTTTTGGCTAGAATTCGTGAAAGAAGGCAGACCGTTCCGCATCCAGTCTTTCCAAGTTTTTTTTTTTTTTTTTTTTTTTTTCTATTTTTTTTAAATTTTTTTTTTTTTTTTTTTTTTATTTAGTAAAACTTTACGGTTATATCATTCGGGAAAGAATAAATAAACAAGAGAAGATGGCTGAGAAAAATATTACTTATCGTATACGCCGCACTAGCGCATAAGCCGCAGGAGAAAAATTTGAACTTTTTAACATGTATAAGCAGCGGCTTATCTCCCAGAAAATACGATATTAAGAGAGTCAGGAGTGTTTGAGCAAGTCGCTCCTACGCCTCCTCCAGAACAGTTTTTAACTCCCGAATGGTTCTGAGTGGTGGTTGGCATGTTGCAACTGCCCTCCTAAGAGCATCCCAAGCATGCTCAATATGTTTGAAGTCAGGAGACTTGGCTGGCCAATCATTTCGGTAAATATCCTTTTCAGATAGTCTTTAACCAACCAGGCCCTATGTGATTTTGCATTGTTATCCATTAAAATGTATCGGGGACCAACAGTACCCTTGAAAACTAACCATTAATATTATAGGATCTCCTACCTGTAACATCTTGGCATTCACGGAACCATTGTAAAACCCATGGAGCCATGTGCGGGTATCTTGCATGATTCTTCTGCTCAGATATAATCACTCCCATACCACAATATGTGTCCCCTTCCCTGATGTTGCTGGGATGGTATCGGGTCCCACAATCCCTCCATGTGAAGATTCGCCGAGAATCAGGTTATAGACTGAACTTTGACTCATCCGTGAAAAGAACACTAGCCCACTGAAGCAGTGTTCAAGGTTGGTGCTGTATGCACCATTGTAAACGTTCTCTTTTGTGGGAAGGAGGGAGTGGGATGCAAATAGCTAGCTTTCTGGCATTCAGTCCTGTCTCATGAAGCCTTCTTTCTTGAATCCGGTGTTTCTGCGGCAACAGCAAGGTCAGATAGAAGAGTTGTGTGGCTGTAGACGTCCTCTGGTGCTTGGCTGAAAGTACCAAATACCGGTCATCATCGGTCATTGTGTCTTTCGGTTGACCTTATCCTGGTCTTCCGGATACTATCTCACTGTTTTTGAACTGCTTCCTCAAATTAGAGATGACACTTGGTGTTATATCCAGTTCGCATGCAACGACAGCTTTGGACTGTCCCGCCTCAAGCCTACTGACTATTAAGTCCTATTGGCGTAAGACCACGCACACGATTACGATTAAGGTTATCTCTACATACTAGCACCACACTACTACTATTAAATGGCCTCCAACTGTCCCTTTTTTATGCGGTTTTTAGGAGAAATCTGTGAAAATGTTTCCCATCTCTTAAGTTTGTCCACCAGTATAGTTTAGCTTGCTTACAAAACAGGGAAGAAGCTGCGGCAGACATTTTGATGAATTTTGTATCATGCTTTGTAAAGAAATCAGGCTTTTGCCAAATTTTTCCTGTTTTTGTTTTCTAATTTTCGTTGTTTTTCCGTTCAGTGTACGCTTTTTATCATTAAATACAAGCTCTTTAATGTCATATATACATAATGTACATGCACTTAGCTACATAGTACTTTAATTTACACCTTTTCTATTTACCATTTTATAGCGTAGAAGACGAACTTGGACGGAATGAGACGGAGTAGAACGGGTTACTATCCCATTCTACCTCATGTTCTTGGCCCAAATGCACCTCATACAGAAAGAAAAAACTTTTATCTTAATAAGCTCATCTTATAAAGCTTAATTACAAAACATCGTGAGCAAAAAAAATTAAGAGTTTGATCTCAAGAAGAAAGAAAGTGAAGAGAAGAGAAGAACTGTTGTTTTCAAAATAAACTGTCCAATAGTGAAGAACTAAGCTTGAAAAATAAACCTAAAAAGAAATTTTAGATAGGAGGTTTAGAAACAGTACGCAAAAAGGTATGCCAAATAGTGAATCGGAAATTGAAGATGAAGCTTGACAGATCACATTTACTATGGTAAATTTACTCTACTTCAATTAACGGACAAATCGTTTACTTAATGTGTTACAAATAAGCTCACAATTCATATGCACGAAGAAAAAATTTGATGTGTAAACACTGCCAATAGTCATGTTCAATAAGTTTCTTAAGTTCAATTGAAATATATTTTATTTTCTAGAATGTGTTTTTTAACTACAATGAAACACCGGTTATACGCTTTTCAAGGGGCCAAAGAAAAAAACATGTAAACGAAATCTGTGAAAAAAAGTTGTTTTAAGAGAAAAAAGAATAAATTATAGATGTATAAAACAAAAGAATATTTAAAAGTTTAAATTTGTAATTTATTGATAAAATTTGTATTAAAGGTTGTTTAAAATTCTTACAGGCACTTTTTTTTAGACAAAAAAGGTTTTTTTAATTTTTTTTTTTTAATTGACAGCTAGAAGTTTATTGTTCAAAACAAGTGCATTTTAGCATTATCAGGTATATCGCCATCAATCAAATGTTTTCATTGTGTTATTTTTGTTACTTCTGGTGACTAATTGTTAATCCAATTCGCCACTGTCTCACAATCGACATCTCCAGATTCCCCACAAAAGATTTTGCCAACTATACCATGTCGTAATTTGAACTTGTGAAGCCATTCTGTAGAAAATTATGCATTCCACATTGTTTCTCCAAAATGTCGTTCACCTTTTCTATAAGCAATGGGCCATTAATATACAAATCTACAGTTCTACATTGATTAAACCGTTTTAAAAGCACTTTCTCTACTTCGTTGAATGTAGGTTTTCATCCAATTTGTTTTAAGTTTCCATTTTTTTTTTTTTTTTCAACGAGAAGGAGTTCTGCTGCGCGATGTCATCGTTACTGTAGGCTTATATACAAAGTGGACTAGATACTGAGTAAAATGACTTTCGCTTCGTTCACTCTTTTCGAAAACTAAACGATCGAGTACTTAGATCGTTTTTAAAGCTTTTAAAACGCAAAAGCATTTTTTTCTGGAAAACAAGGCGCGTCTGAATTCTGAAAAATGTATAAATAAAACATAAAAAATTATTTTCATTTTCCTCCATCATTGATTTGAGGAACAAAAAAACGTATAAACGAAATCTTTAACTTTTGGAAAACGTATAATTGAAATAATTTAACATTAAACACTATTGGAGTCTACCGGGACTTTAAAAAAACGTAAACCGATAAAAACATGTAAATGGTATTGCATTGTATTCAATTTTTCTAATAAAATTGAATACAGTGCATAATAACTATATAATACACTGCATAATGAAACATAATTGAATGCAGTGAAAATGAAACATTGTTAAATGTTCCAAAATAATTTAACGTTGACCGCTATTGGAATCTACCGGGACTTTAAAAAAAACGTATAACCGATAAAAACATATAAACGGTATTGCACTGTATTCAATTTTCCTAATAAAATTGAATACAGTGCAGAATAACTACATAATACAGTGCATAATAACAACATAATACAGTGCATAATAAAACAAAATGAAATACAGTGAAAATGACACATTGTTGAACTTTCCAAAATAATTTAACGTTGACCGCTATTGGAGTCTACCGGGACTTTAAAAAAAAAAAAAAAAACGTATAAACGGTGTTGCACTGTATTCAATTTTCCTGTAACAGAGCTTTTTAACAATAGCTACGTTCAGGACTGTATTTTAATGGCATAGCCAGTTTTAATTTAACTTGACGATGACATTTTTTACCTTAATCTTCTAAAAAAATCCATGTCCCGTTTTGCTCCACAAATGCAGACAATTTTTGTTTGATTAGTAAATATATTTAAATACATGAATTTCTTTATACATTATACATATTATGTCAGATTAAAAAAGAACTTTTGTTTTGTAACGGATTTCATGTCTTATATTTAACCTAGCTCATTAGAAAATGATTCAATAATAATTTTCCCATTTCTCCCGAACTACCTCTAAATGCATAAAATTTTTATTAAAATGTAAATTTTATAGATTTTCTATATTGCACTGAGTTCAAGAAAATTATGGTAAGTCCTTCTCACGTTAAAAATTGACACTTTTTTCTGGACAGTTCATAGTAAGAAACCGAAAGCGACCTTAGAAGTTTTATTTTCCACTCTTCAAGGAAATAAAACGAAGAAATAGTATTTTTATCGCAGAGAGAGTTTTCCTTAAGGCAAGTTTGTGGTAGAAATACCGTTCCTGCATCTTGAAATGTATATTTTTAATATACTCCTCTTTTATCCAAGCCTTTAGCTTGACTTTTCTCCCCCAATATCCCAAAACGTAAGTGTCTTTAGTAAAATTGTTACTGCGGGTATACAGAGTGCAATGCAAAGTCGCAACCGTTGGTATTTGACATTTACCTCCAACTGCAAAAACCGTTACAAATAAAATAAATATATATGATACGGCATTTAAAATTAAAACATACATATATTTAGTAAAATTGTTATTGCTTTACTGTAGGTATACAGAGTGCAATGCAAAATCGCAACCGTTGGTGTTTGAAATTTACCTCCAACTGCAAAAACCGTTATAAATAAAATAAATATATATGATATGGCATTTTAAAACTTAAAAAATATACGTATATATTTAGTAAAATTGTTTTTGCTTTACTGTAGGTATACAGAGTACAATGCAAAGTCCTCAATTGGTGTTTGACATTCACCTCTAATTGCAAAAACCATTACTAACAAAATAAATATACATTGCATGGCATGTTAAAATTAAAAATATATATATTTAGTAAAATTCTTATTGCTTCACTGTAAGTATACAGAGTGCAATGCAAAGTCGCAACCGTCGGTGTTTAACATTTACTTCCAATTGCAAAAACCGTTACAAATAAAATAAATATATATGAAATGGCATTTTTAAATTTAAAAAAAATAGCAAAAGTTGACACGTGCGAATTCTAAGAAATGCAATATAACAAAAAATCCCACTTGGACGTCGAAAATTGAGCGAGATATTTATAAATTCAAAGTCTGATACCTTTTCGGCCTTCACTGAGATGTCGGTTCAATATTAACAGTGGTTTCTTGCAACTTATTTAAAATTGTTATTGATACTAAACCAACCCCTCAATGGAGGCCGAAAATATATCCGACATTAAAATAAAACACCTCGCTCAACTTTTGAAATATAGAGATGGAAATTTTCGAGTTGTATTTATTAGAATGCGCGTAAAGTTTTACTAAGCAAACTTATCAAAATTATAGGGAACGGGCGAATATATAAGAAGTGAAATTTAATCTTTATAAAGTTTATATTCTTATAAAATTTTTAATCTTTAAAAATTTATAATCTTTATCTTTTTTGTAAGATAAAGTTATCTTTATGAAATTCATTATCTTTGAAATTATAGGGATATAACTTCAATTATATCTTTGAAAATTATAGGGAACGGGCGAATATATAAGAAGTGAAACTTAATCTTTATAAAGTTGATATTCTTATAAAATTTTTAATCTTTAAAATTTGTAATCTTTATCTTTTTCGTAAAATAAAGGTACCTTTATAAAATTGATTATCTTTGAAATTATAGGGATATAATTTCAATTTATCTTTGAAAATTAAACGAGCAAGTATATAAGAAGTGAGACTTAATCTTTATAAAGATGATATTCTTATAAAATTTTTAATCTTTAAAAATTTATAATCTTTATCTTTTTCGCAAGATAAAGTAATCTTCATAAAATTGATTATCTTTGAAATTATAGGGATATAATTTCAATTATATCTCCGAAAATTATAGGGAACGGGCGAATATGAAGAAGTGAAACTTAATCTTTATAAAGTCGATATTCTTATAAAATTTTTAATCTTTAAAAATGTATAATCTTTATCTTTTTCGCAAGATAATCTTTATAAAATTGATTCTTGGAATTTTAAAATGCCAGATAATAAATATTTACTTCATTTGTACAGTTTTTGCAACTATATGTGCACGACCAACGGCTGCGAAAATAAAGGATGTTAGGAAAAGGCTAAGCTCGCATACAGTGTACATATTTTTTATGAATATCTACAATTTAAACAAAAATCCAGGAACATTCTCAAGAAAAAGTTGAGGTGCCTATTTTTTCCAAGAACCTCCTATGTAAACATCAGGAACCTAACGAAGAAACATCATTTTCTTATTTTTTCCTATATAATAAGGTATGTTTCATTAAAATGCAAATAATCTTAAATGTTAAACGCAGGAATTTCACAGGAAAAAGCAAGCACAGTACGCACAAAATCCAACGTACCTTTTCTTAAAATATTTAAAATGTTTCTGTCTTCAAAACAAATTATTATGCGGTCCGAGAAATAGTCACGCTCTATATTTACAGACCTTGATATCTGCTGCTTGTATTTGGTGATCTGACGTGAGCTGGTGCTTTCAGCTTTGGCCAGCCTGTCTTCTGTTTTATTTTCGTCAAACATGGTGGGCAATCAGATGTTGTTGTTGTCGTTGTGTACCCCAACTTGACTGACCATATCCCATCGGAACAAGTCCTGTTAACACCTGATGGAGTGAGAGGGTGGCTTCTTTTTAAGCGAGCTCCAGTGGTTGGAAGTCCGTCTTGAATCCAGACGTTGGTTTTGTAATGTTTTTGTAATCTAGATTTCCCCAGAAAGCTATTTTAAAAGGTACAATATCCAACTCTTTTGATAATTATTTGTTATAGCCTCTTTTGATAATTTTTTGTTGACGGGCCGGGCCTGGCTTGTAATCTTGTTAGATCAGAAGAAAAATGGCATTATTGATATTGTGGGGTAAATTTTTCCCCATAATGAGATATAAATTTTTTCATGAATATTCATTTCATTTATTTTATATTACAGTAAAACTCGCTTAAGACGCTCCCGCATAAGACGCCTTCCCGGTTAAGACGCTGTTTTCTTTCGGTCCCTGGACATTTCTTATATTAGTTAATGTAAAATCCACCTGTTAAAACGCTTTATTCTGCTCTTTATTTTCGGATAAGACGCTCTTTTCTCGTGTTTCTTCGCTTCATAACTCCTACTTCTCCATTCATTCTGCTCAAAGTAAATAATGTACTCTCTTTATTCTGACTACGGCAGCACTTCCTGGAAGCAGTGGTGTAAGGAAGGGAACCTATAAGGGGTTTGGTTATCTTTCGTACCTCCTGGGAGACTCTTTTCACTATCTGACTTATGACCACTCAGTCAAACATAATGGGAAGATAAGGGCGAGCTCCCTTCCCCCCTTTAAGAAAATTCTTGATTCGATAATTTTCTTGCTGCAACACATATTATAAACCTTAA
>Ga0115856_100413_pt1 | contig 14885 bp, 17 predicted proteins | sample InSIn4gowninarea_FD_83870 | JGI IMG/M metagenome (GOLD analysis project Ga0115856, IMG submission 83870)
CTTTTGGAACGTTCATAGTCAACGATCAATTAGACATGTCACCAGGAAAACTTGCTGCGCAAGCATCACATTCACTTACCATCTATTATGTAAGAACAGGAAAACTCCCCTCAAGTGAGGATACTATTCGTCTTGAATTAGCAAGTGAAAAATCAGTGCTGCAATGTGATGATGTTGTCGTAGATGAAGGACACACAGAAATTCCTTCTGGGAGCGTGACGTGTGGCTTCATGCCAATGTGACATTTTCCCCTTAACTAAAGTTAGGGGCTTCCTCATGCCAATGTGAACAACTCTTATTTTAAGAAATTGAACGATAATTTTGTATGTCTATGTTGACATTATGCACACTAATGGAGTACAATAATAATCATGAAATACAAACTGATTGATTACACCACCGAAACGCAAGAAGACGTAACTTTAGGCACGTGTGAGCTGTGCATGTCCACTGGTCACACGATTGATTTCCCTTATTTCCATATTCAAGATGAGCATGGTGAGGTACATAAGATCCCTGGTTTCATGTGGTCTTGGGGAGATCTTTTCGATATTCATATTGAGAATATCCCACATTTCGCTGCATGGTTAGCAGAACAAGATATTTATGTCCCTGATAATGATTATGACTATAGTTGGTTAAGTACAGTTGTCTGTCATTACGATGAACATTTGGACGAACTTGATGATCTTCTTCCCTGGTTAGAGGAAAACGCTGTTGTTGAAGATAATACCATTCGTATTCTTTTTGATGATGACAGTAAGTACTACTTGATAAACTATTCTCTAGATCAAGTGTTGAAGATGTTGGGTTTTCATGTAGGTATCACGATGGGTGATCAGAAAGTGTATCATGCTGTTGCAAACGATACTGTTTCGTTTGCTGATGGTATTGAATATACTGGTCTTGATTGGAATATGGAAGGTGATAGTATTGAGTTCTATCTTTCTCAGTACGATGAAGAGGGTACTCATAAAGGATATCAAGATGTTCCTGTAAGTGATGTGTTTGGGGAGATAACTATTGTGCTGCATGGTGATAATGTTCCAGATGTAATGTTTGAAAAACAATGATGCTATTAACCGTTGGTGTTTTGAAGAATGAAGTTCTCAAAAAAATAGATAATCAGTAATCCAGACAGATGTTCGAATAGATGTAATTAGCATGAAGATTACCGAGATAGCAAGAAGAAATACATCAAGTGAAGCAATATGTTGGAACCTCTCATGCTGGATACATACAAAATAAAGCAATAGAAGATGATCACTATTTTCTTGTGCTTGTAAAAGCAGAATGATCATTATCACTACTTGTTAGCAAATATGCAGGAGAAGTCATGTCAACAAGTAGTGATAATGCTATAACGATAAATCTCTATTTGCAATATATCAATAATGAGAATAGAGAAGAAGATTGTTGACATATGATAGTAGTTCTGCTATAATCTCTTCATAGATCATACAAAATGGTCTTCACTATATGGACGCATATAGTTGACATTGTTCCCAGCCTTGGAAATCTGAAATGGTCTCCAATGGCTGGGTTTTTAACATAATGCTGCTGATGAATACAAGAGCAATAACACAGTTGTGTTCATGATGATTATTCCTGTAATTCTCCTATTAGGAGTCACAACATATCTTGTGCAAACGAATAGCCATACAGTTTGATAAACATATGGGAACTTGATAAGACAGATCCTATATTATAGGAGTTGCAACTATGAAATACATTATGATATATATGATGGCGTATCATACGTCTGCATTGAGAATATTCCTCATTTTTCAGCATGGTTGGGAAGTAGGATCTTTTCATTCCTGTTGAACATGATTTCTGGTGGTTATTCGGTCTTGTGCGTGAATACAAGAAAGAATTTGATATAGATTAATGTCTTCTTTTAATGAAGTGATGGATTTCCGTATGGATAATCAGGACTACATACAAAAAGAGAAGCATGTAGAAGAACTAGAATTTTCATAGTGTTTGTTGCTTCAGCTTGACATTGAAGAAATATCATATATAATATAATATGAACAAACAATCAAGAGAAAGAGGAAATCATGGGTTATTATTCTGACGTTCACGGCACTGTAGTTGTTGATACGGATAAGGCTATTGAAATCGTAAAGAACAGCTCTGCGAAGAGCGCAACTGATACTCTTGCAGATAGCATTAAGAATGCTATTAATGGTGTTGCAGAAGAGACTGTATCTGATAGGGAACTGCTTAAGCAGGTTTATGATGATTGGGCTAACATTTTTGTTAGTGAGGACTATCTTCACGATACTTTTGATTATTTTGTGAGGATTGGTGAAATCTCTGGTGCAGTAACTGAGATGAAGATGTATTATTTCAGTGATGAACTTAAGCAGTTCGTTAAGAAGTATCGTGATGCTATTGTCTCTCTTGATGCAGAGCGTGAAGGTGAAGATAATGGTGATGTAGATCGTTTTGAGGTTCGTAAGGTGAACGGGAAGAATGTGCTCTATATTGGAACACCTGTAATCACGTTCAATTATGAACCTGCATAATCGTTCATGAGATAGAAAGTGTGGTGATAGGTTGTACACTTGTACAATTTATCACCACACTTTCTTGTTCACCACAATGATGATCGTATGTAGATAGTTATGATGCTCTTATTAGCCAACATTCTGTACTGCTATAAGAGGAAGCAATTGAGGTTAAGTATAAGTATCCCCTAAATGGTGATGATGTTTCAGATGTTATGTTTGAGAAGGTTTAGTGCTACAGAAAAGTTGTTTTTCTTTGAGGAGTGCTCTTTGACTCTAGAGAGCTTTGACGGATTGATTTGTACTCATTATCTAGAAGTTCGTATTTCTCAACTACAGTAGAATTAGGGATGTCATTGCCTTTAATAAGATCTGCTATCCTCTCCTTCTTCCTGTAATTAGAGTCCTTGTTCCTGGCTAGCCTTTTCTCTTTCTGGGAATTTCTCTCAAGCTCTTTACATTGATATTAGCATTCATCCCACTCATCTTTAGTGAGTGGGATGAATGCCCTAGCAGAACACTAATGACCCTGGTTTAAAACATAATCTAACACCTTATCTTCACTCACGTTGCCAATAGTTTCACAAAAATAACCATCAGACCATAACATTCTTTTCTTCCCATAATATATAGTAGAAAGTTCCTTACCATACTTGTCCCATGCCCTATGAGTAGATAATTGTTGAATCCTTCCTACTACAGAACTAGGAGACCAATAAGGAGGACAAGAAACAACCATATGAACTTGATCACCATCTACACCAATAGCATGACATTTCACTCCAGAACACTTCCCAACAGCACTATCTAGAAGACTTTTAATACTATCTTCACCAATAACACTAGTGATGTTCTTCCTGTATTTAAAATACAATACGATATGATAATGCAATCGTGTTGTTGACCTATTAACAGAACGATACTTATTCTTTCTCTTATTTTTCATTTTGCAAAACCTTTCTAAACTATGGTATCCTCTTAAGTAAGAGTATACATTATAGAGTTTCTAGGGAGGTGTTTGAGCATGTCAGTTATTGTAAACGGTAAAGAATACGCGAGTGAAAAGAATGCACAAATAGCGTTAACAAGAAACAACACACGCAAGCGTCGTGAAACTCAAGTATGCAAAGTTTATGATCTTAAAATTGACATGAGCAAACTCACCAAAAAACAAGAAGAAGCATTAAAAGGTACTTTCCTAGAAGCTAAGTGGATCTATAATGCTGCTCTTAACACTGATAAACCAACTAAGTATCTTCCAGGTAAAACTGTAGAAGTGAAGAATCGTGATGGTGATTTTGAAACACGAGACTTACAATACATAGGATCACAAATCAAACAATCCGTAATCACTGGAATATCTTCTTCTTTATCTTCCTTGAAAGCTAAGAAGGAAAAGGGGCATAAAGTAGGTAAACTTAAATTCACAAGAAGAGTAAAAAGTGTTGATCTTAAACAACACGGTACTACGTACAGACTCTTCCCTGAGAATGATAAAGTACGTGTTCAAGGTGTTCCTGGCAAAATGAAAGTGTATGGTATTCATCAGATTCCAGAACATGCTGAACTTGCTAACGCTAAACTCATCCAAAAAGCAAGCGGTTATTATCTCAAGATCACAACATATCTTCCAAAAGATGATGATTTATTGAATGATTATTATGTACCAGGTACTGTTGAAGGTATTGACATGGGTGTTGCTACACACATCACACTATCCAATGGTGTGAAGATTAGCACAACTGTTGTTGAACCACCACGATTGAAGAGATTACAACGTAAACTAGATAGGCAATACAAGCGTGCTGAGAAACTACAAAAGTCTCAAGGTCTTAACTATCTTCCTTTTTCTCAAAACTATTACGATACTCTTGAAGAATTACGTAAGGAATACGAGAAATTAGATAATAAGAAGGATGATCTTGCTAAACAGATTGTGTCTGTTGTCATGAAGAATGAGACTGTATTCTTCCAAGACGAGATGATCACTTCATGGAAGAAATGGTTTGGTAGGCAATTACATCATAGTATTCTGGGTCGTGTAAAATCCTTGTTGAAAGCTCATCCTAGAGCTGTGATGATTCCTCAAAGTGAACCTACTACACAATGGTGTAGGCACTGTGAACAAAAGACAAAACATGATCTCAATGATCGAGTTTATACTTGCCAGTATTGTGAGTATTCCGAGGATCGTGATGTTCACGCTGCTGATAATATGATATGGTTTGGACAATCAGTGTTAAACGATAATAATGTACCTATGGAACGTAGGGAATTAACGCCTGTGCTAGTAGATCAATACTTAAAATTGTTCCCACTAGGGTGTACTATTAAATACACTGAGAGGGTTATAGTCCTGAGTGAACTTGAGTATCATACTCCTGGAATCTCACCCTCATTGAAGCAGGAAACCAACTCATCTTCAGTGAGTTGGTAGTTCACTAGCTGCTATGCACCAATGTAGTCCAGGTAAATATCCCAGTTCTGGTCAAACATCTTCTGCATCTGCCACTTACTACGGAATCCATCGTCCTTAAGGGCAATTGCACGACCGAAACCTTGACCAGTGTGATGGTCTGCAGTTTCATAGGTGTTAGTGAGGTCACATGGAGTACCATTTTCGTCAAACAACACCGCGATAGTTTCTTCATCAACACAGTAGATGTTGCCGTGAATGTCCTTGACAACTTCCGCGCCAACCTGAAAATCATCTGCGCTATATCCGAACTCGCTCATTTTCACTCCTTGGTGTTTTACCTGTAAGCTTTTCTTACTGGCTGATACTTATATAGTATCTCGCATTCACCCATACTTCAACCTGGCTACCCCTAAATGTGGGGGGAGCTAGACAATCTTGTTGTGTGCTTGTATTATGGTAATTGTTCAAGAGGAAAACATTAACACGAGAATTACACTTATAGACATTGGCTATTTCATTTGATAGGTTGTCAATGACACAAAGGAAAATACCACTACACATAAGGAATTGATCACAATGACCATCAACATCACAACCACAGAATCCTTCAACCTCACGATCAATGGTGATACCGTAACACTTACTAGGTTAGAAGTCGGTAGAATCTATAAGGCTCTTCGGGAAACACTACAAGACAATATTTACCTCCAGGAGATAGGTCAGCAGCACACCAAGACTAGATCTGTATTCTTCGATATCCGAGAGAGTGCGGGCATCTGGAAGAAGCCAGACGGCAGGGTTTTCATCTCCAATCTGTTCAGCAAGAACTCTATCTTCGATCAAGACCCTCCCAGTGTCATCACTCTTAACGAATGGGAAGCTTGGAAGATTATTGATTTGATCAAAGATTTGTAACATTCTCTGTATCTTAAAATCATGCGATGAAAAAATCCACTAGGTTGTCGTATCTGAAAACAGGGACACAAGTTGAAACTCTCTTGTATTGATACCATCAAAGAGATTAAGTATCAGCCATATTCTCTTACCTCTTTTCTTTCATGTACTAGGATTTGCGTATTCTTCTTTTTGATTTTCCATGTTATATTAGCACAACATGTGTCAAATAGGTAATCAACCCCACTTCCCATATCGGAGCACCTTACGGGAGCCACCTTCCATTCCCTTGTCGGAGCATCTACGGGAAAATGTGTCCTCCCACACGTTTGGTGCGCACTTCATATGGGGTGAGAATCCTTTGTTCGCCACGATGGTGCCCAAGGGAGCGTTCTTGTAGTCTTCTTCGGTGATCAGCACCTCCGGGTGCTCTGTCTCGTTTGTGGTTTTCATCAGTTTATAGCGATTCCCAGTCAGCCACAATGACGATGCTAGAATTGACCTGACATTTGTATCCGTTATACAGACAATATAGTCACCGTCTCGCTCGACCATTGCGAAACGAAGACCGCTGTTCTCCATTTCTACCTCGGCTAAGTAGTGCTCGTCGTCATCCCATTTTACGTCACCCATTGTTGGAGTCTTTGCTAGGACTTTATTAGCGGTGTCAATCACATTTGAGGTGAAAATTCCGTTTGGGGCATCCTTAATAGCCATCGCCAACTTGTAGGCAAGTTGTTCATCATTGTTCATCATTGTTAGTTCCTTCCTTTTTCGTGTTCAATGTCTTACTGATATAGATTGTATATGCTATCCAATTATAACGCAACCCACTTACACCCGTATAAGGGGTATTAAAAGTACAACACACATCCTGTGTCCCCTCCTCGAACACATACAAAAAACACCGTAGTACCTGACTCTCAGTACCACTGTGTTTTCTTTACTCTCCTATCGAAAGTTCATTTAGAATAGAATCTGCAAAACTTTCAGAATATCCGTTCCTGAGAAGTACTTCCCTTTCACTTCCCGGATTAAATGCGATGAGTTCAGCAGTTTTATTAGCTTGTTCTACCGAAAGACCTAGAACCTGAAGAACGCTACTACAGTAAAACTCATTGACAACTCTCATTTGACTTCTTTCCTTCCCTCTCTTTCAACTGATAGCTATATAGTATCTCCTCTTATCTCATAGCGCAACCTGGATACCCCTGAATAGGGGGCACCATTATTCACATTTAGTGTCCCCTCTTATGACTATATATTCAAAAGTGAGTACCTCTAATCTGTCTGTACTCAACACTCCTATAACTCTTATGCGCTATTCGGCACAAATGTAAATACCTGTACTCTCTTCGAGAGCTTGCATATTTCCTACTATGAGTTCAAAGTCATCGTCTTCGTCGCAAATCAAATCATCGTCATTTCCGTAATCTTCTAAATCCTGTACGATGCTACTCCACTCGTCAGCTTTCCAAGAAGCGTCACAGTAGTGGCTATTATCACCTGTCCTTCTCCTTGTCTGATGGCGAAAGACAAAGACTATGTTTCTTTATCTTGTAGTTCCTAGAGTAGTATCAGTTGTGAAAAGTAGCAACTTTTCCCTTATCTTTATCACATGTAGCGCATGGACTTCCTCATATGGAAAGTAAGTATATATGCGTCCCCTTCTTATTACTCCAACTCGGAGAATCGCTAAACAGACCGATCCATGCTAATGTCTTAAATTGTGAGCATACCGGCAAGCCGGAGAGTAAATCTTGGTCGGCTCCCGGTATGCGCTCGAACCTTATATCAACTTTCTACTATCACTTCTACAGAACTTGCAGCCCAACCATACTCAATTTCTCCCTGACTATTGATTACATCAACCAATCCATCTTCTCTAAGTCGAAAGATAATAACGGGATTTCCACGAGCGATACCAATAGATCCCAAGCACTTCTCACGATTACGACCTAAAAGACAATCAATCTTTCGCAATTCGTAGTTTCCCATTTTCTTCACTCCTTTAGTGTTTTGCATGTAAGCGTTTCTTACTGGCTGATGTTTATATAGTATCGCTGTTCCTCTTACAACGCAACCCACTTACACCCGTATAAGGGGGTTAAAGTACCCCCTAAAGTTTCTTCCTGTTTGCGACGTGCTATACTAAGCACTATCAAAGAGAAACACAGTACATAATAAGGAGAAATAAAATGTCTGATTTTAAAAAGAACACTTGGGTCAATGTTAATGGCTGGGAGTATCCAACATTTGTTGTTGGTGATAGTACTCATCCAGAGTATGTGAATGTGTACACTTCCGTATTCCCTGGTCCTGATAATTCTGTTGAGAAGAAGCATGTTTCACAACTAACTGTTGTGGATTGCCCTGCTCCATTTGAGAAACAGTATGAGGATTCTCTAGATGAGATTAACGAGGTAGCTAATCGTGAAGATTGGATCACAGTATACAGTCTCATGGATGAACTCATGGAGAACTTCAATCAGGAAAACCATCCAGCATACAATTAGAATTTCGTGTTGTTTTAACGGTAATCAGTTCCCTTTTCTGAGTGATAGCTTCATGATATTCCAACTGATTCACTTGTACCTCGATTTCTTGTACGAGAAATGATTTTTGCTTTAACAGTTGATTTTGAACAACTTTTCTGGGTTCATCCCCGCATACGCGGGGAATACAAGATTGGAAAGTACTTGACAATCAATAAATGAGGTTCATCCCCGCATACGCGGGGAATACACTTGTTGACCTGCAGTGTTATATGAGTAATACTGCTTTTAGAGTCAACTTGTATTTTAGCGTATTCTCTTATCATATGCAACGTGAAAATAACATTCTAAAAATTCCTCAAAACACGTATTTATTCCTTGTGCTGTTTCTTATAATTTTGTTTGTTTTCATCAGAATGCTCCCTAGAATTCTGCTGTGTTCTAACAGAACCACAAAAAGTACTGGTAATTTGAGTACAATTGTAGCCCCAGCCACGTCACGAGTGTGAGAGGTGCAGTCACATACACTATGGCAGAGGTGATACTGAAGGTTACATACCTAAGTCTGGGGCGTACAAGAATCATTATACACGACAATTTTACTAATGTCAATATTGGTAGAATATATCAGCAGAATGCTCTCTAGAATGCTCTCCAGAATGATTGTTGTTTTGCTTCATTTACCGCGCTTTTTCATCTTCTTCATTCATCCATCGCGCGCTTCTCACAATGTTTCATTCTTCTCATTCTTCTCTAATGCTAGTACTCATCAATAGAGCATTCTTACTTATCTAAATGATGCTCTAAATGATTCTCTAAAAGAAGCAATGAAGATCACTGTTTCATGCTAAGCGTAATTTGCGAACTTGTTCGCTTATACGATTACGATCATCATGACTAAGTACCAGTATTGAACCATCACTTATAGTAGATCCCAGCATACAGTTGAATTGCAAGGGGTACAATAGTTTCAAATATTCTTTTTTCACCAACTTTCTACTTTTTCTCATAGTAAGAGGTACTCTCACTTTTTTCACAATACTAATGTCACGAGTAGGAGGACTATTAGTGTTATTGTTTTTCCTTTTTCTCTTTTTCTTCTTCTTTACTACCTTCTTCTTGTTTTCTCGTCTCCATCTTTCTTGTTGTTTCTTATATCTTACACCTTTCTTCTTCACTCCACGAGTAAATACTGGTATATTTTCTTGAGTATCGTATGATTGTGAATTACGAACATATTTTTGGAAAAAATCAGCAAAGAAAGCTCTCTTAGCAATGTTAATAGCAGCATTTATATCCCTATCATCACGATAACCACATTCCTCACAATGTACTATCCTATCAGGAGTATCATAATAGAATTGTGTATCTCCTTCTTGTAATGATTTTTTATGCATGTTCCCGCAAGAGGAACATGATTGAGAAGTTTTCCAAGCGCTCACCCATATACTCTTACCTCCAACATTTTCTAAAGCAGTTTCTAAACGATTGAAGAATTCACCACAATTCCATCTCCCGTTCTGCATGGTATTGCCAACCCAGGATAAGTTTTCTCTAGCAACAGGAGCGTTACCATAACGAGCGCTAATGTCACGTAATTCTAAAGCAGCGTACTGAGCCATAGTAGCCCTTTTCTTAGATAATGCTTTTCTTTGATCACAAATGTCCTGATATAGAATCTCCATTTGATCAATAGATGATGATGGTAAGTATCCAAAACAATTCAAATTATCATCGTGTTTTAACTCATGAATTTTAATCCAGTTGTATGCTATCTGTTGTTGAGTTTTACGAATACTAGTCCACAATTCCTGATCTAAATAGTTTGATAGTGTACCAGTTTCTACAGTTCTCATTTCATGAGTATCATATACTACATAAGTTACATAATGATTTAATCCAACATCAACACCAATGATATAACGATCAGAAAGTTTTCTTTTCTTTCTCTCAAAATTACCAGTTAATATCACACTAAACTCATTAGTATGCTTATCCCACACAAATTTAGGTAATGCTATTTTGTCTGCTTCTTGTAAATGATGAGGAATAAAAAATTCTACGTTGACCTTCTCATCTCCACAAGCAATCTTGAAGGTAATAGTATCTTGAGTTCTTTTTGTTTCTTTGCAATATTGTACACTAGCATCAGTAAGGTTGAGAACTTTTCCTATTTTACTAGAATTGGGACGAACTGTTCTAGCCCAACCAGCACTTATAGGTTCTTTTTTCTCATGATACAATTGTTCTCTAATGATACTTTCCCAGGTTTTCTTTCTTGTATCACTACCACGTGCAGCGGTAACGCTAGCAGCCCTAATCATTTCATCAACACGAGAGTAATTATTTAAATTAGTGAAATCACTTGCTAGTCTAGCATTATGATTTATATCACCATTCACATTCAAAGAATCGGCTTGTATCTCTCTACCAATAGCATTAGCTTGACCTTCACGACGTTTACCAGTTGATGTGTTGTATAAGTGATCAATAATTTCTTGCTCCCTATTATTGATTACTACTTGAGCAAAATCTTGTACTGTTAACATCACGTTTTCCCAATTCTTAATACAAGAATCAATATTAATATGATTTTCATCATCATCTGTAATGCTTAATATTTCAGTATGAGAAGCTCTGTGTATCATGATTGAAACTCCTGATTAATTTTATCTAAGAATTTCTTCTTATTAGCATTACCACGGAGTTTGTAATATTTACCACTAAAAGATGCTAACAAGCTCAAGAAGTCTTCTACAAGTTCTTCATAAGAGCTTTTATCTTGAGGAGGGTTTAAGATAACAATACTTGTACCGTAAATATTGCACAATCTCTCTAAATAAGTATACCCAAATCGTGTTAGCCTATCCTTAGCAGTAACATAAATAGTATTAATTTCATCTTTTTCTACACTATTTAGTAAGGATTGCAGACCTCTTCTTTTCTCATTCAAACCAGAAGCTTTATCCTTATATACTTTATCAGGAGCACCATATTTGCTTGTTAAAAGATCAATTTGAGTATCTAACAATTCTTTCTTACCATTTGATGATCGTACATAAAAGACCTTCTTACGAGAGTAAGTGTTATCTATTCCTGCTATGTGTAGAATATCTTGTTTCTTATATCTTCTATCACCATTTGTTATTCGGGTATACTCAATTTTCCCTTGTTCAGCCCATTTTCTTAGGGTTGCAGGGTGTACGCTTAATAATTGACTTGCTTCTTTAGGAGTAATAAATTCATTGTTTTTATTCATATGGTAATTATAACATACTTCATTTAATTACGCAAAACAAAGCACTACAAACAGCAGTCTACTCTATGAAAAAGTGGAATTCTGTATTCTCCTCATTGTTTGGCTTAGTGCTCCTCATCAGAAGGCTCATCAGTATGGTTTTTCGTTTTGGTTCTACATTTGGATTACTGTTTGTTTTATTCTCCTCAACCTTTAATAGTACTAGTAATTTCGCGCGCTCCTCTACAAGAAAGGGAATCAGAACTCCTCATCATCGTACTAGTGCTCCTCCTCATTCTTGAACTAATCTCATCAAAAGGTTCATCTAGTGCTCATCGTTTCGCTCATCTCAAGAGAATTCTTCTTGTTCCTTGTTTCTCATCCTGCTCCTCATTACGCGCGCTCATCACGTTTCTCATCATGCTCTAGATGCTCATCATGTTGAATATTAATCATTCTCAAAAGTTGCGTTCTGTTTACAACGTGCTATACTCAATAGTACAAGCAAAGAGGAAAGAAACCAGAAAGGTTCTACATATCATGTCCGCTACTATCCACTTTAATGCTATCGTCCCCGCTGGTGATCCTACTGTGTACGGTTATGCATATCTCAATGATACTGCTGATGGTCTCATTCGAGATTTCATTGAAGAACTTGAACTTTCTGATAATGGATACTACTTTAACGATGATGGTGTGAAGTACGATAATGTTGCTGAATTCGCTGAAGCATATCCAGAATATTTTGATTTCTACGATACGAACGATAACCTCAAGAATGAGGAATGGGAAGACCTAGAGATTGTATCGTTCTGGTAAGACAACCAGGTAAAACAGTTAGAGGAGCAATATGATACCGTATTGCTCCTCTAACTCCTCCTCTAAAGGCTTCTCTACTTGCTCTTCTCTACTTGCTCATATTATATTGTTGCACATATTTGACAATTCCACCAACTCTTACTATAATGAGTACTAGTACAAGGAAAACAGAACAGGAAGATAACTATTATGGCTATGAATGCAGTTTCTCTATATGGTGAATTGATGGTTGATAAGAGTAAGTTCGACAAGATTACCCATGTTGAAGTTCTTGATGATTTTGCAACTGAGAACATTAGCTTGAGTGATGTTGATGCAGTGTTTGATTATATTGCTCAGTCATTCATTTCGATGTTTGGTTACGGTGTAGATTTCTATGCTAGGAATAATGTTATCACTGCTTCAAATAGGGAAGCATACGGTGAAAACTTTGTGTATGATATGGCAGAATTTGTAGAGAAGTTTTCTGTTGCACTTATTGTTTTGGAAGCAGAAAGTGTTGGTTCTGATGATTATGATAACGGCAAGATGAGCCTTGTAGATGGAAAGCTAAAATTCTTCTCTCAGGATGACGATGAGTGGGATGAGTGGGATGAAGAAGAATGGTAACTAACTAAGGTTCTCATTGGTGTTCTACACTGTTGTTCACGCTCATCATGCTTATCGTCATATAGCAGAAAATGTTGAGTATCATAAAGAGGGCTATCTGATGCCTTTGTGTGTAGTTTATTACTACCTATAAATGATAGTCACAACAATACAGAAAGCAGAAATCAGCAAGATTCACTTTATGGGTACCTTGCTGTTAACCAGCTAGATGTATTAAGCATAGAAGTAGATACCATTACATATTCCTTGCATATAATCTACAGACATATCTTGTACTTGCTGCAAGATGACAATCGGATATTGTTGTGCTGCATCAATTGCATCAGAAAAGTTTTCAGCTGCATCAAAGTTATGCAAATTTTCAGTATCTTTGATAATTACTGCAATAGTATCATCTACTACTACATCTCCATTATCACTTTGCTTCCCAACAGGGAAATCTTCAGAGGTAATCTCAATCTCAACAATCTCATTGTTTTCATTATGAATAGCAAATTTCAACATCATGTCTCCTTGAAGTGAAGTGTTTCTTTATGCGAAGTTTTTCTTTACTTGTTTGTTTGATACTTTTACTATAGCTTGAAGTTTGTAGTATTACAACTTCATACTCCAATAAGTTGTATCAAGTTTACAGTTGTACTTAAAGAATCAAAGAAAAGGAATCGAAAAGATTACAAAAAGGAGTGAAACACAAATGGGTTCATCCCCGCGTATGCGGGGAATACTTGTGAAAGTGTCCAGCTAAAGGATAACCTTAGGGTGTTCATCCCCGCATACGCGGGGAATACTTAAGTACAACTGATAGTGTGTCAATTGTAAACGGTTCATCCCCGCATACGCGGGGAATACTGCCGACCGCTTTCGAGTTGTCGCCCCTCAGCCGGTTCATCCCCGCAAGCGCGGGGAATACAAAATTATATCAATGTAACAAAAAGAGATGAGGGGTTCATCCCCGCAAGCGCAGGGAGTACTCTTGTTGACCTGCAGTGTTATATGAGTAATACTGCTTTTAGAGTCAACTTGTATTTTAGCGTATTCTCTTATCATACGCAACGTGAAAATAACATTCTGAGAACTCTTTAAAAACGTGTTCTCATCAAGAAAAGTAATCATTGTCTTTTTCCCAAAGGCTCCACAAACTGATTACCCAAAAGACCCAAACTGATATTCCTCCTGTTTTAGTAGTACTAGAATTACGCGCGCTTCTCCTCATCCTGTTCTCCAGAAAGAAACACTAAAAACATGCTCCTCGTCCTGCTCACCAAACTGGTTCCCCAAAACGATACTTCTTTTTGCTACCCAAAACGTTCCCCAAACTGTTCCCCAAAAAGCACCACGAAACGATACTCAAACTGGTTCCCCAAAAAGGTTTACAAAACGATACTTCTTTTCGCTCCCCAAAACTCTCATCATCCTGCACCCTAAAAGACAACGAAACGATACCACGAAAAGCCCCCAAAACTCATACTTCTTTTAGACATGCCAAAATCCCGATAATCCATCGTTTTTTCTCAAAACAGTCGAAAACCGGGTAAACCACGCGCTATATACTATATAGCGCTTAAAACACAATATTCAATTATTCACGAAACTAGAACACTACTCAATCATCAAGAACAATCAACTAGACTAGTCACACATCATGACAAACATAAGAAAACCCACTTGTCCATTACTGGTATTAGACGCTACGGCTCAACGGCGGTAGTACAAGCAATCATAACAATCACTTGTTTTCCTTTCATACGGAGGTTTTACTCCCTCTCATGATTACGCTACTCCCTTCACGAATGCCTTCTGCTACTCTGAAACGTCATGACCTAACAGTAAACCATTAGGGGGATTCGGTTTTTATTTTTAATGCCAGCACTCAGGAACGAAACCACTACATCTCG
>Ga0115856_100492_pt1 | contig 14784 bp, 18 predicted proteins | sample InSIn4gowninarea_FD_83870 | JGI IMG/M metagenome (GOLD analysis project Ga0115856, IMG submission 83870)
TTTGTCAGACATGTCACTATAAATTTTCTGATATTTATAAAAACATGCATATTTTGAGACGGGTTTCTTCTATCAAAGCTTTACATCAGAATCTAGAAATATTTGATCGGAACATAGCTGCTTCATCGGGATCCGTATATAAAATCTCGTCTGTTCCGCCTTCTGAACTACCCTCATTACTTCCAATAGTACCTAGTTCACCTTCTACAGACACACCTACTATATGAGCAAGTTCTACTGCTTTTTTTGTTAATGTCATGTTTTCTTCAAACGGTAAATGTGACGCATCCATCATCACAGACGTATAGCCATTTCTAATAGAACGAGTAATATCTTCAATTGTTGCCCCGTGATCCAAATGAATTACAAAAGGAACTTTAGATTTTGACGCAGCTTCTCGTACATATGCCACAAATTCATCCGTTACTAGATTGATTTCATTCGGATGAATTTGAAGTATAGCTGGAGATTTTTGCTCCTCTGCAGCACTTACTACAACTTTTACAAATTCGCTATTTGCCACATTAAATGATCCAACTGCAAATTTATTCTCATAAGCTACTTGAAGTAAATCTCTCATATTAACTAACATTTTTATTCCTCCTAGTATTATTTGGAAGACCAAACTTCCAAAAATTCATTATAATTAGCAACATTCAATAATTTTTCTGTCATATTTGTTTGCTTAAATACATCATGAATCTCTTCAAAGAACTTTGTATTATTTACCCTTTGATTTTTTGGAGGGATAAATAGAAAGATAATTTGAGCCATTTTATCTCCCCACAAAATTTTTTGTTTATTTATTGCTACTAAGACTCGTAATTTTTCGTTATTTCCATAATCAAATGGATGCGGCATCGCAACTAAATTTCCAATATTAGTACTCGACATCTTTTCTCTTTCATTAATGCTTGTATACAAATGTTGAATCCCTCCCAAATTTGTAAGTGTTTTCAACAAACCTTTTTGAGTCTCTTCATCTAAGAAATAAAGATCATTTGGTGATAAATAGTATTTCAGTAAACCACGATTTAATTGAATAGAAATAGTCTTCATATCTTCGTTTGTAATCATTTCACTAACACGAATACAATTCTTTACGTTTAAGTGCTGCTCATCAAAGATTTCACTAGTAGTTACTATAGTTTCTATCCCTTCAGGAAGTAAATGGATTTCATAATTCGCAAACAAACCATCAACCTTAATATTTGGAAAGTATAAATTTATTTTCCTTTCTAATAGCTTACCTACTAAAGGATTTTTCCCATAAATTATTGCAATTCTTTTCCTTGTTTCTTGCGAATTTTCGATAATATTCATGATATGTAGTGTTAAGTAACCAATTTCATTTTCTGGTATCTTTATATTTAAGCAAAATTGTAATTCTTTAGCTAAAACCACGGCAATATTATAAGCATTCATGTATTCCGACTTTATTTGAGAAATAAATGGATTCTCTACAGGAAAGTAATATTTTAATGGATATAACGACTTTGTAATATGTACCAATAAGCCATTAAATAACTTTTCGTTCTTTCGATTTGAAAAACCATATCGGGCCCAAACTTTTTTTATAACCGATTTTACTTTTTCCTTTATTTCATTCGAGTCTTCTTGCTCAATTATTTCATTTTTCTTCGGTAATATTTGTAAAACAATTAATAAGTAGCATAAGTACTGATATTCATATTCATCAAACTGTACATTCATTTCCTTAGCTAAACGAGTAAGGATTAACTTCGCTATTTTTGATTCTTCAAAGCTAGTATTATCTAACCTCATATCTTCTTCAGTAATTTTTTGGTTAAGGCCTACTCTTTTTAAACTAATAATTATGTTCACACATATTGAGAATAGTTCTTGAGAGCTTAGTAATAAATTATACTTAGTGACTTCTTCTTCAATACAAGAATATACTAATTGAATTGAGGACTGACTAAACCAATCATCAAAATAGTATTGCAACGCTTCATAAAGAGACATTCTCTTTAAACAATTTGTTGTTACTAATTTTTTTAATAATAGCCGTTTTTCTACTTCACTTCCCTTAAGCCTTATACCTTGGAAAATAATTGCTTCCACCTCAATGTTGCGTTTTTCGGCTTGTATTATTTGAAATAAATTTTGTACGTCTTTCCTAATTGTTTGAGTAGAAAAATAAAGTTTTTTTGCCAATTCATCGTAAGTTATAAAATCAGTTTCAGATAAAAGTGTTTTTATTATGTGAAAAGCCCGTTCCTCATAATCATCTTCATTTTGATGAATATTTGATAAATCCCCAACTAATTTATATCCTTTTTGAGTATTACCAGTAATTATGACTTTATCTAAATAACTTTCATTTATTTCCCTAATGTCGTTTCTAATTGTTCTTGTCGTTACATTAAATAGATTAGCAAGTTCGCTTCCATTCACAAAATCATTTCCCGACTGTTCTAAATATTCCAATATTTTAATGTAACGCTTTTTCATTAGTATTTCCTCCTCACTTTTTATATTAATGTAAGCGCTTTATAATCACCAAGTCTATACTTTTTCCTAATAGTTAGGAAGGTTTTTAATATTAGAATGAACGTAAATAATAAATTACACAAATTCCTTTTTCTGGCATTAAATCCATTGAGTCTGAGATGACTTATTTAAGTTATAAACTTAGTACTTTCTAAAATACTTTTTATAATTAATTTATATATAAGTTTACGACATGGAAACTTTTTAAGCATCTATGTTCCGATCAAATATTTCTAGATTCTGATGTAAAGCTTTGATAGAAGAAACCCGTCTCAAAATATGCATGTTTTTATAAATATCAGAAAATTTATAGTGACATGTCTGACAAAAGACCTTACAATAGCAATAAGACATATTTTTTAAGAACACCTAAACCATCAAAAGAAACCGAAAAAGGCTATCTCAAAGATGAGATAGCCTTTTTCGGTTTCTTTATGAAATTTGTATCTACATGCTCTCTATTAGTATAAAATAAAATTGCGATTTGTCGTACAAATATTAAATAAAAAAAGTTACCTCAACATTAGCATAGGGATGAGGCAGTATTTACTCCGATTATTCCTGTGATATATCCCCTGTTGTGTTTCCTTCTTGTTGCATCATTTTTCGGTTTTTACGAATAAAAGAAGGGATTTTGCTAAAATAGTGTCTCTTTACTTCACCATAAGGTATCCAGATTTCTTTTTCCTCAATAAGGTCATACACTTCATCTAAAATTTGATCTCGTTTTCTGGGGTGTAATTTGATATGAGGGTAGTTGATCGCACTAATATAGCGTTGGCTTAATTCGTTCGTTATCCATTCCTTCTGCTTTTGCTTTAATGCTGAAAACTTTTTATTGGTTTGAATTAATCGTCCATTTTGATAAACATGATTTTTCATATGGCTTCAACCCCTTTTCTCTATATTCCCATATAAGGTTGCTGGGCTTCCTTTACCTTTTAGGCTTTTTTCTTAAATTGTTCTTTCACATAGGTGCAATTTCGTTTATGCTCACTGGAAAAGAAATGATCTTGCTTATAATATACTTTTACTTCACAAGAAGGACATAGAAAGAAACCTCTTTTTATTTTCTCATTACTCACCTCATGAGCATAAAACTCTCCTGTTGCTTCAAACATCCATACATGTTTAGCTTTTTCAATTTTTGCTCGCATAATCATATCCTCCTTCACCATATTTTTCATCTACTTCTATGATAAGGGCTATATGGAAAGAAGACAAAGAAAAAACAGCATCCCTTAACGGAATGCTGTTTAAATATTAGTTATTTTTTAGTTTGTATCCTTTGAACGTATACCCATAAACTTCAGTTAGATCAACAAAACTCTTATAGGAATAAGTGATAGCAATCGGTGTCCCAATTTGAACTTTATCATAAAATGTGACTGCTAAAATAGCATTAACACTACACGCTCGAATAGCGTGAACAAAAATGCTAAAATTCGTGAACACTTCCTTAAACAATAATCTATCACGTAAGATAAAGATAAGATATTTACGTGATGGAGGATGGAAAGGTGGATAAATGGAACGTGTACATGAATATCAAACGCTTAAGAAAACAAGGGTTTACAATTACTCAAGTAGCTAGAAAATTAGGCATTTCAAGGAATACTGTGTATAAATACATGAAAAAAGATCCTGAAGAAATGGCCTTATGGATGGCTAGTTCTCATAAAAAAAGTAGAAAGTTAGATAGATATAAAGAGGTTATTTTAGGTTGGCTGGAAAAGCATTCAGACTTAACAGCTGCACAAATTCAAGACTGGTTGAAAGAACAGTATCCCGACGTCAAAGTTGGTGATAGCACAGTGCGAATGTACGTTGCTTCCCTTCGGGAAGAATACGGTATTTCTCGAACCGTACATATTCGACAATATGAAGCTATTCCAGATCCTCCAATGGGGCAGCAAGCACAAGTTGATTTTGGAACATGTAAAGTACGAAAAGGAGAAAAAACAACAGAGATACGTTTATGGTTTATCACATTCGTATTGTCACACTCTCGTTTTAAATATGTGGAATGGTTAGACAGGCCCTTCACAACAAAGGATGTCATTAATGCACATGAGCGAGCCTTTGAATATTTTGGCGGAATGCCAAAGGAACTTGTTTACGACCAAGATATCTTAATCTCGGTGAATGAAAATGGCGGAGATATTCAGCTAACAGAAGCGTTTCAAGGGTATGTGACCTATCGGAAATTTAAGGTTCATTTATGTAGGAAAGCAGATCCTGAAAGCAAAGGGAAAATTGAGAACGTCGTTGGATATATTAAAAAGAATTTTGCCAAACACCGGCCTTTTTATAACTTAGAAAAATGGAACGAAAAAAGCCTAGGGTGGTTAGAGCGTACAGGCAATCGAAACATTCACAACACAACAAAAAAGAGACCTATTGAGGTACACCAACTCGAAAAGGAACACCTTCAATCGATCTCTTTCATTCAGAACAATCTTAGTATAACAAGGATTGTACGTAAGGACAATACCATTCGATTTCGTTCAAATCGTTATTCTGTGCCTATTGGCACTTACAAACCTACAGAAGAAACCACCGTGTACCTTACGGTCACAGCAGAACAAGAGTTGATTATACAAAAACAGCGCTCAAGCGATAACATTCTTGCCAGGCACCCACTTTCATTGGAAAAAGGGAAGCTTATTCAACACCGAAACCATAGGAGAGATTGGAGTAAAGGCATACCCGAATGGATTGATAAGATGAGCCAACAATTTGAAGATTCTACTCAAGCCTATGAATACCTAGAGAAAGTTCGTCAGAACTATCCGAGATACATCCGGGACCAGCTTCAAATTATAGAAAATATCCGTACAAATTATCCTACAACTATCCTTACACAAGCATTAGATCTTTGTATGCGTAAAAAGCTTTATAGTGCAAATGACTTTCGTGATGTGATTCAGGTACTCACCCAGAGAAACCCTCAACAATTACCATCTAAAGATAATTTTTACACACCACCATTGATTGAAACACAAGTCCATTCATCTATAAAAGCAGACACAAGACCTCTGGACATGTATGTATCCATATTGAAAGGAGACGAATCGTCATGCGTATAACAAATGAGATGGTGCAGCAAAAACTAGCAGAGTTACAGTTTAAAGAGGTCTCATTTTCTCTTTCGGAATTTATTCATACGTCTGAAAAAGAACAAGATTCCTATCAGGCTTTTTTATATCGTATTCTATCTTTTGAAACTAAGCGCCGAGAGGATAACAAAGTACTAAAACGCTTAAAACTAGCCTCTTTTCCCTATCAGAAGACACTAGAAGACTTTCGAATAGAGGAACAACAGTCATTGAGTACCAAGCAATTAAATCAGCTGCGAGAGCTTACGTGGCTAGAACAAGCGTATAATCTTATCCTTTTAGGTCCGCCAGGTGTTGGGAAAACTCACCTGGCAATCGGATTAGGAATAGAAGCTATTTACCGAGGATATAAAGTGATGTTTTTAGCAATGGGCGCGCTCGTACGAGCGCTAAATACACAGGATATTACGAGAAAATCACAAACAATAGTAAAACGTCTTTTAAACTCAGACTTAGTCATCATTGATGACATCATGTATATGGCGATGGATCAGCAAGAAGCGAATCTCTTTTTTCATTTTATTAATCAACTGTATGACCGAACCTCTATTGTGTTTACATCCAATAAAGGACCAGAGGAATGGGGAGAACTGATTGGCGATCCGGGTATTACAACAGCTATATTGGATAGGATTATCCATCGAGTAGAAGTCATTCATTTAAATGGAGACAGTTATCGCATGAAAAATCGTTCTACTATCTTTGGATCAATAAGTGTTCATGAATAATTAGCACGGAGTGTTCACGAAGTCTTGACGGTCACAAAAACTTTTCAATATCTGCATTGTGCATTCTCACGCACCCTTGGCTCACGTACTTTCCAATGCTGTTTTCATTGTTATTACCATGAATGCCGTATGTATCACCATACGTACCGTTTGCATTTAACCCTAACCAACGTTTTCCTAACGGATTGCGAGGATCGCCCCCAGGAATATGTCCTGTATAGTAAGGACGATTTTTAATTTTGTTCACGACTTTAAAAAATCCAACAGGTGTTTTATCCCACGTTTTACCCGTTGCTACTGGGTCAACGATCTCGATATAGCCATTATGAAAATACGCAATCTTGTTGTAGTACTTGTTTATAATAATCAAATCTTGATTCGCTGGTTTACTTGCTGCTTCTGTTTTCCCTTGATTTACTCCACATAATGCGACCATTAATAATGTAAGAACGGTCATTGATTTCATAAAAATGTTCTTCATATAAACTCTCCTCTTTTTTATATTTTTATAAGAAACGAAAAAGTCACCCTCCAATTAGAAAGTGCTTTTTCGCCACATTCATTTATAAATAAAAACCTAGTTAATCGACGATTTTGATATACAGAGAAACGCTCTCTGACGAAATTAACTTTTGTTTTGCGTATAACCATTCATTCGATGCAAATTTCAGCGCCTTAGAAAACCTTTATTTCTTTGCTGCTACAGTTACTTTAATATTAGGCAGCTTAAGAAGTTTTGCTTCTTCTGATTTTAAAGATTGGGAAGAAATCTTTTTGACCCAAGCCTTCTTCATTCCATAACCATTCCACATAAAGCCGTTTTCTTTTAAGTAGGCTTTATGATCGTAACAATTGGAAACACACAAATAATAATATGCCTCGATTTTAATTGTATTGGCCTGTTCAATTTGGATATTCTTTTCATCAATCCATTGAGCTACAGCCAATTTTTCCTCTTCGGCTTCAGAATCACTCATTTCCTTCAACCACACTTGCTCTAAGGAGCTATATTTATAGCCTCGATTTTTTAATTTATCCTTGATTGCAAATGATTGATATACTTTGATAAAACAAGAACCTTGCTTATAATCTAAAGTTGAAATATCCCATTCGTCGATGTCACCATAATACTTTTCTAACCATTTCTTATCTGTACTATCACTCTCTGTTAAGATATCTTGTTTTGACATAATCCCCATTCCGATGGCTGTTACAAGTAACTGATGAAAAATCTCATAAAACGCCTTCGAATGATCACTTTTTTTGCGTAAGCAATGGTCTATATGATGCGCCACTTCGTGAAGCGTTGTAGCAATGGTATGCCCATTTGGTCTTGAAAGATTAAAAATTTCAATCTTTCTATTGTTCGGATAATATCGTCCATGAATGGACTTCATTTCTTTCACTTTAATATCGATAAAAAAATTCTTGAATTTATTGTCTGGATAACTTTCCAATGGATAAGCTTGATCGATTACATCACATAACGTTTTATAAATGGTATATGAACTCATAACATCGGCTCCTTTTTAGAGAAAGAAAAAACAGACCCTACTATAATGAAGGTCTGTTCTTACTTACTTATTGATTTTTTCCGTATGGCGACACTCAGGAAAAGAGGAACAGCCAAAGAAGCGAGTGCCATTTCCATCTCGTACGACTAGATCTTGCCCACATTTTGGACATTTACGAGGTTCCGGTGTGATATTTTCAAAGATTTCTCGTGCCTTAAAGATAGGATGGACTTCATTAATAAACTTTTGAAGATCCGCCCGATCTACTAAGGTCACATCACATGCAGCTGCTAATTCTTTTGCTTGTTTGGTGAAATAACTATTGGTCACGACCCACGCTTGATTCGCTTTATAATACGCTTTTGCTGCGTATACTTCTTGGACAGCTGAAAGGCTGACCCTATTTTTAGCGCTATACCGTTTGGCTTGAATCACAATTTTTTCTTTACCTTTCATCACTAGGTCAGCACCAAAATCACCAGATGATGGTGTTACTTGTATCTTGTATCCTAACTGTTGGAAAAGAGCCTGCAAGTAAAATTCGAACTGCCTCCCATCCATTTTATCGATATAGGGCATGCCCGATTGGGCTAGCTCTTTCATATACCTCCGTTCACGAATCACACGGTAAGCAAATTTAGAAAGTTTAAATAAAATCATAATAAGAAAAAGATAAAACACACTTTGAAACACCTTATCCATTCATTGAAAGCTCCTGTTCTGTTTGTTTATTCCGGAGACGTGATGCCACAGGTTGAATGGTTTTTCCATTCTTCTTTAATTGCTCGTTCCAATCTTTTGCTCCCTTTGGAATATCTGCTTTTACTAAATCAGCATTAACGATTTGGTTCATTTTGTCAATGAATTCTTTTCCCCCTTGGTCATTATCGACAGCTAACACCATTTCTTTAATGCTTAAGCCTTCTCTTCGAGCTTCAATATAAGACTGAGTCACTGTTTTAGGCTTCAAGCCATTCATACTAATAAGGCGTGTATTCTGCAATTGATTCTCCTGTATAGTCCAATAAGAAAGCAGATCAATTGGGCTTTCAAAGAAACGAATCTTGTTTGGGCGACCAACGTCAATTGAAAAGCCTGTATGTGGGTTATCGTTCGGTAAGACTTGTTTAAAAGAACCTCGTTTATTTTTTATAGAAACTGTCCCTTGACGATCCGCCCCAATCACTTTTCCTTTGCCTCCATGCTCACGCCATTTAAACACCACATTGTTTCGTTTGTCCTGGGCGATTAAATCTTTTTGAAGGAGCCAGTTAACTAGTCGAGAATCTATTTTACGTTCTTTTATGAGATAATCTTTTACTTTGCTTTGATCCTTCACTTCTAACTCTTTTGGATAGCGAAAAGGTTCGTTTGATTTAGAATTAGGCTGCTGTTCGTGAGAATGAGAAAGTTCCTTATAATCCCCTTTATTAATATCTAATACAGCTTGTGGGAACGACATCCCATAATACATTTGAGCGAAACTGATCGCCCCGTATCCTTTTTTATTCCGGCTATTCCAAGCGTACATGTTCCCTTTAATGAGTAAACTATCATGTTCGGTATGACGGTAATACTTGCCCTCTTTTACAAAGGTTTCGCCTTTTGCTTCCAGATACGACAACAAATCAACATCTCGCGCTTTCATAACCTCCTCCTCCTTGACGTGTTTTCGTTCTCCCATCTAAATCCCTCCCTCACTTCACCCTATGCGAAAAGGGAGCTTTTCAGCCCCCTCAGTCATTTTCAATCTTTTTCCATTTTTAGCGTTCTATTTCTTGAGTCTCTTTTCGGTTTTTTGAAGAAAATGCTCCATTGTTCCGTGCAAAAAATTTGGTGAATCCATTTTGTGATTTCTCTTCTTTTTTCTGATTGTCATGATCTTTTTTCTCCGTGTCTAACGCTTTTTCAAGCTTGGTTAATTTCTCACGTTGAGAATCAGTCAAATTCAGCTCTTTTAATTCCTGCAGCACTTCTTTTTTCAATTTGTACACCTTATCAAAAGAATGCTTTTGTTCAAACTCCTTCATTTTGGACAAACGCTGTTCTTTCTCTTGAGGTGTTTCTTGCTTGAGCTGCTTTTCGACAGGAGCCTTTTCTGATTCACCTTCCTTTTTCACTTCTTTAGAAGAATCTTTTTCACTCGATATGCCTAATTGAGCCAACAAGCTTTGTTTAAACAGCTGCTTATACTGTGTTTCTTCACTAGGCTGCTGCAAAGCTTCTAATATTTCTTGTTTGTAATCTTCTTGATACCGGTCCTTTTCTTGTGACTGTTTCCGTGCTTGAAACTGATAAGAAAGCTCATTCTCCATGCCTTTTAATTGGTCATGAGTAAGCGTATTTTCCTTTAAAGCACTGAATTTTAACATCACATAATCGTTTTCTGCGTTTACCCGAGCTAACATACTATCAATATCTTGAGGTTTCTCTTTGTCATGCGCCTGTAAAAACGTAATATAGCTTGTTTTGAGCTGCGTTTCTCGATCTTTCTCTAAAACAGGATTCACATCATGACTCTTCAAAAAATCAAGTGTTGCTTCACTTTTATAGGCTTGTTTTTGTCCTTTTTCATTCGTAGAAACAAGTAAAACCTGCGGTTTTTTCTCTCCTAGAGCTGATTGTGTTAAGTAAACAGCACCAGAAGGAATGTCTTGCAGCTGTTTCTCACTAATGTTCGCCCAATCTGCCTCGATTTTTTCATTTTGTGGGTGCTTCATAAACTTCTTTAATTCTCGTTTATCAGAAACAAGCGTTTTAAATTGGTCATTTGAAAGAGACGTAATTTTTTTCATCAATTATTCCTCCAATTAATTTATATTTAGATACAAGATAGAGAACAATTTGCACAAGAAAAAGCAGAGGAAACAACAACCTCTGCTTTTTTAAAAGATCTTATTAAGTTAAGATGGCTTCATTTTCATAAACACCGTAATAATGGGACTCTAAAGAATAAGGTAACGAAAAACTTTTATATTCCTCATTAAAATATTTAATTGCTTGATCCCATGAAATCCTTTCATAATCTTCATCAGAAAGGATTTTATTTTTAGTTTCTTCTGTATCACGGCAAACTTTAAATTGATACAAGTCTTTGTCAGCTTTATTGATAATAATAGAATAATTACCCTTCCCTATAACAATCTTATCCGTATGAAGCATAGCTTTATTTAAAGTTGAACTATTTCCTTTTTTTTCAGCTTCTGACTTAGATTTAGAAGTTCTGCAAACAATAATCTCTACTTCAAAACCGGCATCATGATATCCAATAGTTGTGACAAAATTCATTTCTATTCCTCCATTTAAGTAGTATTTAGACAATAAAAAAGAGAGCTTTATGCTCCCTTACCTTTCGAGTTCCTGTTCTTCTTTTTTCTTTTTGACGGTGCCTGTACGTTTTTGGAATTGCATGTGACTGCCCACTTCCATACGGTCTTGAAAAGTAAGAGATTGTTCCTGAACTTGACCATTCATGACCCCCTTCTCGTTTTTAGTCATAGTTGAATCTACCTGATGTTCAAGTTTCACGACTTCCTCCTTTGTCATCCATCCATTTTTAATCGCTTGGGTTTTGGTTGAATAATATTTCTCTTCAGCCGTGACACGATCTAAAATGCTATCTACATTTTGTGCCGATTCCTGTTGCTGTTTTCGTTTATAATCTTCATACCCTTCTTTCATTTTCTCTTGTGCATTTTCAGAAGAAAGAGGATCTGCCTGCTGTTGTTTTTCATTGTTTTTTTCTGGTGACTGATTTTTTTCTCGTTCTTTCACTAAGGTATCCTCGATTGTTTCAATAAAGCCAACGGATGTTTCATGTACTTCTTTTAGTAGCTTTGTTTTATCTTCAAAGGTCTTTCCTTTTGTCCAGTTTGAGAGGTAATCGAGGGAATACTCACTCATATCAATTCCAAAGTAGGACGAAACGGTGTAAGCTGTCATTTCTGCCTGAAACTCTTTTTCCGCAGCTGTATAGTTTAGATGTGTCTCTTTTGTATGAAGTTTCGCATGAGCTAATTCATGTGCCAAAGTTTTTACATTTTGACGTTCAGAGTTACGAGGATTTAGCGCAACTTCTTTTGTTAACGTGTAAGATACGCCCTTTGCGCTGCCCAGTTCTTCTTTAGGTGCAATGATAGAAATACCGTTCTTTTCCGCAATAGCTTCCATTCCTTTATAAAGTGCCTTGTAGTCCTCCACGTTGCCTTCTAACCAACGATTGGGGAAGATCTTAGGTAAATCACTTGCTTTTGCATTCGTTTGTTGAATATCAAAAACATGACCGACTGAAAAATACAGTCGGCCTTGAGTGACTTCTTTTTTTCCCTCTTTAATCAGCTTCTTTTCTTGAGGAGTGGCTTTATTAATCGACTTCCATTTCCCTTTTTCATCCTTGAATTTTGGGACTGTTTTGTTTGGCACAAGAATCTTAATGCCTTTCTCTCCTTTATTGACAGAGAACCCTTTATCTTTCCAAAACTTAAATGAACCAACAGCTTGAGCACCAAAGAACTGTTCTTGAATAAGGGCTGTGTTCGACATGGAGTATTGATAAAACTTACCCATGAAAGATAAATAGTCTTTTAATTCTTCGGCAGAATGAAAGTGCTGCTCAATTTTTTTCTCCATTCCATTTGTTAGCTCTTCAACCTCTTTACGCTTATCTTCGACAGATTTTTTCGCATACGTTTTACTCATCTTCTCCCTCCTCTTTTTGATAGGAGATCCCCTTAAGTTCTTCTAATTCTTGTTTATACCAAGGTTCCTCTAAATCCACAAAAAGCTTCTGTGTTTTAATATTCATTGGCACCAACATATTTTCTTGATGCACCACATATTGATGAAACTCTTTCGCTTCTTCTGGACTTAAATTCACCTCTACCTCTTTGTCTTGATACTGCACAATCGCATGATCCTCTCCTACAGCTTTAATCGAAGCTAACACTAAATCTTTGTTAAAAAACATGAATGACTCCTCCTTTAATTTTTAAAATCTATCTTTATATAAAACCATCAATGAGATGGTTGTTTCCCTCTTGATTCTTCTGCATCAACCTTCTTTTGACGTTGATGAGCAATACGATTTTCGACAACTTCTCTCGCAATTCGTGTACTATCCATTTCCCTCATACTTGTCGTCATAAGTCCTTTAAAACCATGATGAGCAAATAATCCATTCATATACTCAATTAAAATTTGTGTGTTTTTATCCGCACTGTTTGCGCCAAGACGAATCTTTTTTAATTCTTCTTTTATGACATCATGTAGGCTATTGCCGACGACTTCAGAAATATATTTCAATGACCATTCTTGCTCTTGAATCTTTCTATATTTCTCACAAATATCAATAATCGCCTCTGAAGCAAAACGAAGTTTATGTTCCCTCATATACTCTTGAATGTATGCCTCTGTTTCTTCATCAACTGTCACCTTATGTCTGTATTTCTCCATTTTTAATAACCCCTTTCGACTTCACGATTTTGTTCAATATCCTTTTGCAAACGCTCATAATGTTGTTGGTTTTTCCAACTTTCATATTCTGATTTAAAAGCACGTTCCATTTTTTTTAGAGAAACGTGTACAGGTAGATGGTTAGCCGAATAGGATTTTTGCTTTACCCCAGAAGAAGCCAATACTTTTTTGATATGTGTTTGTTTGCGATCATACTCACGCATTTCACTTAAAAAAGCGTTCCCCATTCGTTTATATAATTCATCTGTTTTGTTTTGCTTATAATGTTCGTACCGTTTCTTATCAAATGTCCCTTCACCGTATGCCTTCCTTAACACCTCTACCTCTTGATCCAATTTTTTATTGAACTCTTCAAATTCTTTTGCATGATACTTTTGAATATATTTCGCACTTAATGTATCAATAGAGGATCTTAAAGGTTGCAACGTGTTATAACTGTATTGCCATTGTCTCTTATCTTCTGGAAGATGATTATAGATGTGCAAAAAGAGTGGTTTAAGCTCTCGATTTCTCCATTTAAAAGAGGAATCCTGTTTCTTGCTTCCTACCATGTTTTTGCGGATTAAATCATTTATTTCTTTTTGTTCCTGCCCACGTTCAAGAATCTGACTCACCACTTTTGATTTCATGGCATCTAACGTTTTGGGTTTTCTTTTGCCTCGTTCACGTGTAGGATGTGGTTCTACTGTCGCAACATGAATATGAATGTTGTCCGTGTTGTAGTGTATAGCAGCTGACCAAATAGCTGACTGATCTAGCTTTTCCCTTTTAAGCATTTCCTTCATGGACTGACGGGTAATCTCCATTAATTTTTTCTCGTATCTGTCAGGAGCATGAGGAAGCGCAAAAGAGAAAGGATGATTCAATAAAAAAGATCGTAAAAGATGTTACTCAAAATATAGAGGATCTTATACAGAGGGAACGACTTCATATTAAAAAAGAGTTGCTATATATGGAGCAAAATATTGAACGATCTACGAGGAACAGTTTAAAAGAAGTTGAGGATTATAGCATAGCAAAACGGGGTGAGCTTTTCGCTTCTTTATTGGAGGGATATGAAAAATGAATCCGTCCTCTGTTACACCAGGAGTCGTGCTTAAAACGAAATTTGTTACGTCTGATAAGAAAGCATTTCAAGAGTACGTGGAGTATGTTGATCGCGACGATGCAAAGAAAGATCAAGAAGCACATGAAAAACTATTCTCTCTTTATCAAGACTATATGAATAACCCTGACAAGACGTCCTCTTTATTTACAGAGCACTCAAATCAGTTAAATGAAGATGAGAAAAAAGAATTGAAAGGTTTATTTGAAACAGCACAAAAAAATAACAGTATCATGTGGCAAGATGTTATTACATTTCATAACCCTTGGCTCCAAGAAAATGGTTTATATGACTCTCATACTCATACAGTGGATGAGAAAAAATTAATGGAG
>Ga0115856_100344_pt2 | contig 14696 bp, 3 predicted proteins | sample InSIn4gowninarea_FD_83870 | JGI IMG/M metagenome (GOLD analysis project Ga0115856, IMG submission 83870)
ACGCACCTTTACATTTCAGACGGGAAAGAAACAACAAATGGAACTGGCTACTCTATGCCTCGGGATCATTACCAAGTGTTCTCTTCAAATATTGATTTTATGTGTCTGCACTCTGTCACATGACGGACGATGTAAAAATGTGGAGGACGAAATTTCGCGGAAATTGCGTGACACCGTGAAAGGTTTCTTTCTGTTATTCCCTGACGGAAGTTTACAGACAATTGTAAAGTTTGTTTCCCTGCAATAACAGTTCTCTTGAAGAAAAGGATGTTTTACGCATAAATTTAAATATATTGCATTATACAGAAATTATGCAATAATAAACCATATTATAAAACTTGGCAAATCGTCCAGTTTGGCGTCACAAAGGCAGCTTATAAAGACTCGAAGCCGAAGGTCTAAAATTAAAGACTCAGAGTTACTGTATTTAGACGGCATTGAGAACCTTCTGAAAGTAGGAAACGAGAAATTATTAGACTATTCTACGAAGTTTATTTAAAGACGCGATAGCAGACCTGAGACAGATGTCCCGCGGAGAAATAAGGAGATCGGAAGTCCTTTTAAAGTGAATTTCCTTAAAGAGCCAGCGATCTTCAAGCGAGTGCGATTTCTCCGAGTGAATGGAGCAGTTTAAACTTGGTTCTTGAGAGCAGGGACCTGATTAGAGAGATTTCCTAGAGAGAAGAGGGCTCTTCTGAGGAAGCGATACGTTACTGTTTCTTGGGGGGGGGGGAATCGTCCCCTGGAAGCGAGAGACGTCGCTTGGAGCGTCTATCCCTGTGTTTTCCATGGTGTCAGTCAGCGATCCTTGGGAAGTTTCTGAAAAGCAGTGATCCTTCTATGGAATCCATATGCATCGTTGAAGAGAGAGAAGTCCCGTGGAAAAGAAAAGCTTTGTCGAGAATCGAGAGATCCTGCAGTAAAAACTGTGTGTCAGCGATTCCAGTGAAGTCTGTGTTTGCCCGATGATTCCGAATCGTCTGCATTCTCCGTTTTCTGTGTTCTGGAATCCTATTACTACGTTCCTGATCGTATTTTAAGATGCCTGGTCCCTGAAATTGCGTTTATTTGGAACGTGTATTCTAATTCTCTGTAATGGTTGCGGCTACTTGTACTTCTCAATGACTTACGAATTAATAAGTCACTTATTTCACTCCAATTGAATCCGTGCCATCATCGGCCGACGTATCAAGAACTCTAATATCAAGACGTTTCTGTGAAATACCACTGGCAAAATAGCTTCGTTCGTGAAAATTCTTATTATAGTAATACTCCTTTTCTTTGACGTAAGAAACATTCAACGTTAGTTTTATCTTTTTAACAAGAAAACGCAGTATGCAACAGATTTACAAGCGTAAAGATGTAAATGTTACAAAAAATAGTTCTTTAAAATAATATCCATGTTCCAATGTCTTTTAGTAAGGTACAACACAGCAATTCATGAAAGAGTCACTAGGAACATAGGCATCAAAGTTTCCCACTGCAGCGTTCGAATTATTTACTGGTCCGTACAGGAACGTCTGTTGAGAGGAACAACCTACATGTGTAGTAGACTTATTTTTTCCTCGGAGAAAAGAGCTAAGAGTAAACCTAAAGTCTCTTGGGTTACTTGAATTTGCTCATTTACATTAGAACGCCGAAAATTCGTGCGTCATAAAACCGGAAAGACCAGAAAACCGGGCATTCTAATTTATTTTGCAGTTTTCCTTGCTAAACACGTATAAGCAACGATATTTCTCTATTTTTAAATAGTGTTATCTAAATAGTAACATATTTAGATAAAAAGTAAGCAGTCATTGTATATTGGCTTGCGTATCAATGTATATTAGTAATTATCATATTTCATTCCCACGTGATCACGTAACAATTGACAGATTTGGCAAAAAATCAGGATATGTGTGAATAGCAACAATCTCTTGCGACTAATTGCGACATGCGCGTGGGAAAATAGTACTCCAAATAGTCTTAAAAAAAGGCAGGGCTTCATTTACCACAGGGCAAACGGGGCAAGCGCCCGGGCCCCAGGTTCAAAAGGGGCCTCAAATGCACTTTATAATAAAATATATATGTACTTTACAATACAATATTAAAATTATCTCATTATCCCCCACACACTCCTATGTTAAATTTGTTTATTTTTATTCGTATCATTTCATTTTTTAAAGGTTAGAGGGCCCCGGCAAATGCTTTTATCCCGGGCCCCCATTTCTGTAGATCGGCCCCTGAAAAAAGGCACTATTTATGGCCTTTGGCTTTATTTTACGATGACGACGGTGCTGAATTGGAGGGGTTTCGGCCGAAACATAACGACGATACATTGGAACTATTAGAATATGCGAATCATGCATCACCAGACAAAATAAACTTAGGGGAAAACGATTTATTAGAAGTAATAAATGTGGACGATGATACACCAATTACGAATACTGTTATATATTTATATAAAATGATAGTGATTTTGATGAAAAGGGGTTATTTAAAATTTCATCAAACTATTTAAAAATGTGCAAAGGCATACGCAATGTTGAATGGTATTTCCTTTTCCAACTTAAGACTAGGAAAGAAAAACGTTATTTAAAAATCAAATTTAGTCAAAAATAAAACATCGTTAAGTTACGACAAACAATAACGCGAAATGATGAATTTTTAGTTACATCAACAGTGACTACAACAACTGCAACTAAAGAATTCGTTCTAAGCAAAAATTACTATGTTGCGGAGTTCGGGAAAAGTAACGGGCAAAGTGAAAATCACAATTTGTGATTTGCAGCTAAAACCTCGACGTCGATGATGCAAACCCGAATGAAACGTTTTATTTAAAACACACTTCGGATTCGTCACGATTAAAAGTTAGATTAAAGTCTATAATAAATGGCGATACATGAGAAAACTAATACAGCAGTATTTAGAGTAATAGTTTTTATATTGAAAAATACTGTTTGTCGTTTTATAAAAAATTAGTTTGATCGACGGCGAAATTCTAAATTACGTTCTTGACCGCAAAATAGTGGAAGTGAAGAAAATAGTCAAGAAACAGATTAAAAAATGACAATTGATAATTTAATAAGTATTATGGACAGTGCAGCAAAAGGACTAGAACTATCAAATGATAACGACACTTAAAAAATGGAAACAAATGCGAATATCGCCAAGAGGTGTATTCGTTCCACGATAGTATTCCGTAAAACCCCCGAGTATTTTTATAAGCCCAGTGAAATCTTTACTGCGCATGTCGGTAGTTCCTCTCAATAGATGATCGCCCCGACGGACCAGTAAATATTTCGAACGCTGCCCACTGTCTCAGTCTTCGTTCAATTCAAAAGTCGCTAGTTCGCAGGAATTCTCAAAAATTGTGCTTACATTATTCAGCAACGAATTTGTTGGATTTATGAATTATTCCGAGATGCTCTTCTGAAATCACTGATAGGAGAGTTATTAGCCTCCCTTGTGTAGTGTTGGAAATCTTAGAGATTCATTTCGAACAGAATAAAAAAAAAAACATTTGTAACTTGCAGCTTAGCATTTTCTAGATTATGGTTGAGTTTCCAAAAATTACATAATGCTTTCATAGTAGATTTAAACACCATAAAACATATCATATAAATCGTTGTTCCAGAAGAAAAGTTAAACATGCGACACAAGAGTTTGTGAGAGAAAGACCGATTTCCATATCCGCCGTTATAAAAGCTAAGCAACGACACTGTTACACGCTACTTTTATCATTAATTTTGAATCTTTCCCTAACTGAAAACAGATCGCCTGAAATGATGACCCACTTGTGAATGGCGTCCGTAGGACATCGTTGCCTCTAACTGGACATAACAGGAAAATAACCATGCCTCACCTGGGAATTGAAACCGGGCCCGTGGCTTAGGAAGCAGACACGCTATCCACAATGCCCATCGGGCAGCTTATAAATAAAAACAGTGTAATTTATTATTTCTCAAATTCTATAAACTAGGTGACCCAAATTAAACTAGCATTTTAAGAAAAGCCTTTAGCAAAAATACTCTTTAGCAGAATTTTATAAAAATTGGAGAATAGCTTAGTGCTACAATAGAATTATAATGGAATTTCTCTCGAGAACAAATGTGTTGAAAACACCACCACCATGTGGCAGTCTTTACACAGCATTTCATCGGCATACGTAAATGGTTGTTGGCAAGGGCAAAAGGATATATGATATAAAGCTATGAGAGGCTAAATTTAAATTGACGTTTATTACGTAGGAACGTTCTGTACATTGAAAAAAAAATCATTTTGGTGAAATTATTTTACCGAAACGCGCGTTTTGTGTGTCACTGTTTCTTCATAAAAATTTGGACTTTAAAGCAGTTATGAGAAGGACCTCTCAGCAGTAAAGGGCTACAAGTCTTGATTAACATTCCAAAGCATACACTGATTTCAACAATTGAACATGCGATTTTTCAGCAGACAATGGTGGCCAGCATTTTGATTATTTTGTCAAGATAAGACTTATAGCTTAAGTAGCGCTATTCTGTATAAATTTATGCTATGCCCTCTTGTGGTTCTTTTTGAAACTAATTTTGTTTTTGGTACAAGAACGTCTCATAATCTCATGCTGTCATTCTCCAATTTTTACATCATTCTGCTCAATAGGTTTCGCTGTAACTTTGAGTGATCATTTTCCACCAGGATTGCAGATAATTTAGTCCAAAGGCAAAAAGGATGCTAGTCTTTTATTTAGTTACAGTACAAAGTTACGGTGAAACAACACACAATTACTAAAACAAAAGAAATATGCAACTACATGCACAATTTTTATACTAGCTGGATAGCCAACTGCGGCTGAATGGCTAGCGCGCTCTGTTAAGCAGGTAGGCTTAGGTAATTCTAGTGGTTCGGAATGCACTTTAACTAGTAGAGTCCCGGTTTAATTAGCCCTCGTGTGCAAAAAATGACCATAGAGCGACAAACCAAACCAAACCAAACTAAAACCATACTAGCTGGAAAAAACGCTACATCGTTTGCACTCACACGTTTGTAAAACAAAATTCTATTCTGTTAATGTGACAATTATCAGAAATATGTTGTTGCCAACAGTTGATAAAATGAAATTGAATCTGTTGCTGTTTTTTGTTGCTAGTTTGATTTAGGACGTTCATATACCGGTATTTGTAGGCTACCTATAGCAATGTAATGTGCACACTGAATGTATTGTGGGCTTTTTTTAATTTTGTTGAAATTTTATAACTTAGTTATCTTAAATGTGTATATATATACTTACATTTTATGGTTAGACTCTCTGTCACATCTGTGCTCACATGATATTACCCATAGGAAAGATCTCCCAAACAAGAAAAGGTTTTATCGGAAGCCAGAGTGATGCACAATTAGAGAACTTTGAAACTGGACTTAACTTTTAGTAAAAACTATCTTTTTACGAACACAAACACTCAAATAACATGCTAATTAATTACTAAACATTAGTTATGGTTGTAATGGCAAAATTACTTTTGCATGCAGCCTCATAAAGTACCTGTGAAGTTTTGCAAACCAAATGCTTCTTAGAAAAACATATACTGTCGAGGGGAAAAAACAGCTTTATTACGTGAGTTCATATATATAGATTGAATGAAGTAAAATAATGACCAGCAGTTTTCACATTTATCAAGCTCTTTTCGAGGCTTGACGGCCGAAACACGTGCTAATGCTTAAAATTTTATAATTAACGTAAATGGTCTCTATCGGTAATTTATGGCCTTTCTGGTAATTTCAGTTCTTCACCCGCGTGATAGATGGGCCAGCAATTGAAAACCTGGATTTTCACAGAACTCATGCCAGGAACCCGTCTGCCTTTCTCGACCCAGCCCTTTGTCGAAGCTGCTCACGTTCCGCTCTCTCCGCTCGTTTACATAATGCATGCGGGCTCAGTGTTACCGAACATCACCGATTACAGTCGAGCTTTGACGTGTTCGACTGGCCGTCAAGCGCTTGGTTCCGCCTAGGGAATCACATCGCGGAACGTCGGACAACTGGAGCTCATTACGCTGGAGGGAAATTCCTAATCCTGTCTGTATCTAATTGACCATTTAGAAACGTCACTACAAGTTTTGACGGGATGATATATGAAGTGGTTTGCATATGAATACGACCTATGCGGACCGTTGAGCTGAAAATAGTGAATCATGGGTTGTAGCAAACTCTATGGTGGTTTACTTTCTATTGTAAACCTACTTTGTAATCTGACAAACATGCAATCCCGAGGTTTAACACAATACTATAGGTTATATACAACACAGCATAGTATCGCCCTCGTGGTTTGATTTAACACTCGATCCATAAAGCCCGAACCAAACGGACTTCTTTAAAACCAATTAAGTGTTCTCAGAAATATCTATATTTTCTTGTTGTAAACTTGCTACATACTAATAATATCCATCTTCATTTTTTCAATATCTTCTCAATTTTTCTGAGATTGAGTTTTAGGTTCTTTGAAAAAAGGACACTCTGACCACACACACATAAGAAATAAAAGAAGGCATTAATAGTTTTCACCGGGCGTTGTACTTCACGCTTCTTGACATATTTATACCAATTATGCTTTTTAGACTGAGTCGGCATTGCATCTTAATTTTGTATTAGAGAGTTACAGAAGTTCCAACATGTGTACAACTAGTATGCCTATTGGAGAGCTAATGGTATAACATCCAAGTGCTGTGCATGTGGAGATGACCACATTTTGTACACTCGGCTTAATAAGAAATGGCGTTTTTCAGTTCACAGTCTTAACCATTTTGCTTGTGTGCTAACTTTCGCAGCAATTTAGAACACCATCAATTCCCCTCTACTGTGCTGGCTTTCTTTCAATAAACGTTGTAAAGAGGTAGGAAGGAAAGCGAAGAGGAAAAGTAAATTTTAATTTTCTTCTTCAAACCAAACTATAACACAAGAACTAGCAACCAAAGTAGTTTGATACACAACAATTTAACAAATCTCTAACAGTATCGCAGGAAACAAATAATCGCTCATATTGCTTTCAAAAGGATCACTTTTTAAAATAAATTACCACAAAACATTCGATTTATTATTTAACAGCACTGACTCGGGGTGCATGGTTTAGTTTGCCACTCTAACGATAATTTTTTGCACACGAGAGCTAATTAGATCGGGACAGACTGTTTAAGGTAGATTCCAAAGCACTACCAACACCCAAGCTGGAGGCAGGAATCAGACCCACAAACTGCTGAACTGAAGACAAAAGAGCTAGCCAACTCCGCCAGAGTCGGCTTGAGGTAAGTGGAGCCTCTTCTTTCACAGAGCTGCGGAAACGTGTGTAAAATGGAGGAAACACTTTAATATTTCCAGAAACAGTCTCAGATGCTAAAATTCCATACAGTGATTAAGCACCCACGTGACAATATTTATAATGTTGGTAAGCCAGCAATGGCGTTTGTGACAATATCATTTCATATAAAATTTGATCAATACTGATTTTGAATATGTAAGACACGTTTCCTCTATTTTTCATCACTGTAATCAATGACGTTAAATGGTTGAAAGTCGTGCCAACTAAAATTCTATCGGACAGGAGACTTATTTATGAATCTGACCTACATAATTGGGTGCCTTCCATCAATTGATTTTTTTCTGCTTATAACGGTAGCAGCCTCATAAAAATTTCTCATTTCGGCATGCCCCTGCAGATGAAACTTCTGACCACCATGTTCTCCACTATTTTTTTCTGCACGCGATTTTTCTTTTCGAACTACGCGTTGAATCGATCACGTTATCACACGTGCTCCAAGTTTTCACTTTTCCTTTTCAATCGCTTTATATTCATTCCGAGAAATCAAAATCGCCATTAGTTTGAAAATATGCATTAACAGTAAAACCTTTGAATAACAGTTACCTCTGAGAAGACAGAAAGTGACCGTACTTCAGGGGTGGTTGTTTTTTTAAGGTTTACATTCCGTACGTATGTCACCATTTCTCATATTCAAACTTTCGTGCTTCAATTTAGATTTGGAGTCAACCTTTGAAAATACTTCTCTAAATAAGTACTACATTTCTATGAAATCTCATTGATTTTTGTATTTCCGATATAGTTATTTGCAGCCAATTTTCGTGCATTTTGGCCTTTAACTTGCTGTTGTTATAATTATGAGTTTGTTATTTAAATTTAAATTTCTATTAGAACCCACTATTTCGTGAAAAGAAAAAGTAAGAACAAATGGGAACTAGTGTGTGTAGAAACTGATGTGCCATCTAGCCAATGAAGCAGGTCTAATTTAGTCAGCGATATTTTTATCATAACATCGAGGAAAAGCAGATTTAGATACTCTGCCGACAGAGTAAAAGAGTTGTTGGCCCAGTGTAGTAAGTTTTTAGTACATCAGACTCCTCTTTTCCCCCTTTTGGCAAGAGCATGTTCAGTGTTACTTAGCAACTAAAAGGAATGAATAGTAAAACTATAAGAAAAAACAAGTAAATCTCCTCCTTACATTGTTTATAATTTCAAAATCAGAAGTTTACCCTTTAAATTTATGAGTGGTGGTGTTTCGAAATCTATTCTTCATAGGTTTACAGTAATGTTATTTATATGTATATATATGTGTGTGATTTGTGGTCCCATCGAAGTAGGGTCGTTTCGAGGTGATCACAGTTCAGAATGCCCGTTATCGGAGGTTTTACTTTATAAATCTCTGTGTGTAATCGAATGCTAAGTCAGCATCCATTCATGCAAACCATCTATGACTTGAACTAATAATATTACTTCATGCTTTGTTATAAAACAGACAAAAGTTAAAACTATACATTAAAAAGTCAGTTTCGTGTACATTTATGAAATATTGCAACATTTCCAGTTGAAATCAGAAAACGAATGATTATTTTACCTCAAAAATAGTAAAATAATTTTACGCACATTAAGAATCGATACATTGTACGCCAGAAGTTTTAACAACATTAAGTAAAAATATATTAATTTAAAGCATTTTAAAATTTTTGATGCACAAATTCCACGACTTACAAGATTTAATGGATTTCAAATCTGTTTTTTCAAGGTACGCTTTTCTTTGCACATGTTCCTTTTTTTTACATTTCGCCATTTTTAAGTCTTATTTGTGTAAGTCAATTTATGTATTTCTGTTCCCTGTAGGCCTTTAAACACGTGATTCGTGTCTGATACTGGAACAATGGTACGTATTTCACAATTAGAATACAATGACTGGAGTTTCTATGAAAGAAAAACATATTTCAGGGGAATAGGAACAAACATGCTTCCACGTCTAGTCGAGCAACAATCCGAAATAAAATTCTAAAACACCAAAGAAGCGCAATGAATGTTGCAAAACAATGTTTGTTTTACATAAAGGTTACTGTAAAGATTTTTGATATGTATTCATTCTGTAAAGATATATGTAAAGCACCCATTTTTTTGTTAAAATACTTTACAATCATGAAAGTCATGAAAGTCATTCAAAATTTGATTCATTTGACTTTGATCATAATTTGAATTGTGTCTTTGGGCTTTACTTTATGTTAACCCTAGAGCATTTTATTTAAGAGAAAATTTATGTTATTAAAATGTGTAAAACTGGTGACTACGTTTCTAAAATTATTTTCTGTTAACCCATTCTATTATAGAAACGCAGTTTCCATCATCTAATGTTTATAATAAATACATATGTCATCGACTTTCTGTAAACTGGACATATCTGCATAAAGACTTTTATCTTTTTATGCTCTCAGGTAACACACAATGTTATCACCAAAGTTCTTAAAACATCATGCATGAGCTTAAAATTCAGTCCACACAGCCTTTTCCTGTTACTACAGCATATCTAATGAAGTAAAAGACTTGAAATCGAATTCGTAACAAAACGGAAGACCAGCAAAGCTTTCTATTCAAAGAGCTGGACGTGATATGAATTTCAAAGTCTTTCAATCCCCCTTGACCTTTTATGGTGCATAAGCCTGTTCAACTGAGAGATAACAGAAGGGCAAGATGAGATTTATTTTCAGAGTTCTATGAAAAGCGTAAAACTCTAGTATTAATACGACACTTCATTCAATTATCTTTTACTTCAGTATTTTCATTCATAGAAATTGAAAATTTTTCTTTACTTCATCAAGTAATATTTCTGATTTTATAATATGTATGTACTGTCAAATACCGAGAGGAATTCTTATTTCTTTTTGAACTAATTAAATAATTTTCAGACTAGTTCCTTTTTTGTACATTCCTCTGAAAGAATTTTTAAACTTGTGCTTATGAATCTTCACAAGTATCTAATTTCTTCCATCTTCAAAAGTCACGTTATCGTTTTTTAATATCTGTATTTTTAATTGACGGAACTTAAGATATACTTGACACAATTTTTATTTGGCTACTTTTCAATCCAATTTCATCTTATTATTTTCAAATTGATTCACTACGTGTCTCAACTAGAGTATTAATTATAATTTTACTTCATGCTCTTTTTAGCCTAAAAATTATTGACGTAAAATATTTAGAATCTTATGAATGTTCTCAAATATATAAAATTATAAAACGTAATGAATTGCGAAAAGCCAAATATTTTTCAACCCATACAGTGCATACACGCTCGAAGATATTTAACCAGAAAAATCACGTACTTAAGCAATTTGTTCTCAAAAAAAAATTTTTTTTTAACTTTAATTCCAAAGTTTTAATGCTTTAATTTTTAATCTAATGAGAGAATTATTTCATACCGCAGTCCTTGAATCGATATTTGAATTAATTATCCTTTATCATTTCAATGATTTCCGTTCAGCAGTTGCGCATTCGATTCCCGCTGCGGGCTTGGGTGTTTATAGTGATTCGGAATCCACTTCGAACAGTAGATCCCGGTAGAATTAGCCCTCGTGTGTAAAACATAACCTTAGAGTGATAAACTAAAATCATTTTAATGGAATAAATAAAATCTTCCAATACGTTTCCTCTAAAATTTAATTGTTTTTGCAATGCTAAAATCAAACTGCTTTGAGGAAAACGTTCACAAATTTTGCCGTTCTTCTATAAATACGGAATAATAAGAATGGCGCATAAATCTGCTCCTCGGCTTATCTTCTTGAGACAAGGATTATTTCGCTGTCTGATTTACACCCTCGTTTGCCTGAGACACGGGATGTAAATTTTCGAAGAACCTTGGAAACCTTAATTTATGTCGCCATAGACAACGAGATGCCATGACTGCATCTGTTTTAGAGAATCCGGTCGAAACTTCCTATTTACGAGTCATAACTTTACAAGGAAGCAATCATCCGAAACCAGGATGAAACTAAATTCTGACAAGACAGGCTACGTGCAGCAAAATATCAGGCAGTCATAAACGTTAAAGAAATAGATTCAAACGTTCACATGCAAAGCTAAATAGACCCATTTCAAGGACCTATATTATGCAATGCGACGGTTGACCATTTCTGAAACGCTAAATGCAAAATTTCTGACTGATTTCTGCCTGCGAGTTGATTATTTAATTTTCGATTATTTAATTGCAAGTGTTTTGTCCTTTTCTCTTTCACATTTATTTTGAAAACCTTACGAAAATTATACTGAAATACATGAAATATAATTCTTTCAGCAATATTTGGTTGAAATTCGTAAGTACAAGTCCGGCAAAATATAAAAAAATTACAAGTGTTTCTTTTTTCTGTGGGTAATTTCAATGTTTTATGGAAACGCGGTTGTTAGGGTTCTTTTGTATATCGGCAATTACAATCCTTGAAAATAAGTCGCTTTTTTCCTTTTCACACTAATGGTATTAATAAAATTGCATATTATTGCCTATTGCAGTGTATAATGTGTCTTAATGAAATAAATTACATTTTAAGCAAAAAAAATATGATAAGCGATTTTTCAACAATTTTACTTCTGTCATTTTGTTTCTAAACCTTTCCTTCTGATAATGAATTCTAATCAACACAAATTTAAATTAGATCCATTTTGAACTTTAGTGATAAAACTTTCTAACCGGACCTGTAAACACGATCTTACCAAGATCATGTTGATCTTTTGAACTGGAAATTCGATTACATTTTTCTCTTATATATACACACGATTAGAGGTATATTTTCTAAATATAAAGTATCACGTAGAAATAAACTCGTATATATTAACTTGTTTCCCCACAGATATCGTGAAAAAAGGGCAAAAATACTTTTCGAAACGGAATAACACAACTTCTGATAAAAAGAAATCTAAACGAGAAATCTTTTTTCCAAGAAAAGACATTCTGTTTCATCTATTTATCGATTTCTTATACGGTGATATTCTTTAGTGTACAAATTCCTTCAGACATCTCGAGAAGAAGGTAATATACGCCTTTTCTTTTCGAATTCTTGCAAAATTTTGAAACGGAAATACTATTCCAGCGAAAAATGCAGACATACAAAAAATAATTACTTGCTTGCAATGTCAAAATGGATGGTGTGGTTTGGTTTATTTCTGTACGATCATTTTTTGCTTAAGAGGGCTAATTAGACTGGAACTTACTGTTTAAAGCGGATGCCGAATCCCTACAAACGCCTAAGTCTGAGGCAGGAATCGAACCCACAAACTGCAGAACTGAAAACCAGAGCGCTAGCTATTTAGCCTCAATTGGCTGCCAAAAAAGAGGAGTATTTGTTAAACTATAGGGGAAAATAGGGAGGTTTGACCCACTTTTCACAAAAGTATTTTTATTATTTTTTCGGGACATAATCAAATTTCAAATTTGATTTTATTTGTTAGCTTATAATGTTTGGCATCTTTTTACATCATTTTTTCCTCTTAAATTATCTACATTTTTTTTTTTTTTTTTTTTAAGATTTTCTAAAGTGGTGGGTCAAACTTCCCCACTTGAGGGAGGTTTGACCCACATGAATTTAAAGTTAATAAAAGTCATGGTGCAATAATTAAATGTCTAGAGATAAATTATTACAAGCAATAGACAATAATTGTATTGAAATGAAAACAATAACTTTTTTTATTTAACAAATGGCACAGGAGAGATGAACTTGCAGCAGCAAAAATAATTTTTGGGCTGAAAAAACTATCACTTGTTATTACTCCCAGATTATAGTCGCAAATTTTACACTAAAAAATATTTTACTGTTTAAAGTCTGTTATACCCTTATATGTATTTATGTTTTATCATTTAAATATTTTCATAAACATTTATTTTTTTAAGTATTGAACTCATTATGATATTGTTAAACAGGATGGAGAAGTTTCTGCTGTGAAATTACTGCGGAGAAATTTAAGTTATTAGACGTATTTTTATTTTCTCTTCGTTCATTTATTTAACCTTTCGGCGCTTAAAATTGATCGATGAACTAGCAGTGACAGATAGCCAACGCTAGCGTAGCAACAAAAACATCGACATTAAAAACGAGGGATCGTCATTCTCTCTTCGAACATTCTATTCTCTTCTGTCGTCCCCTTACAGATCGATCCCAGAGTTTCCTTTTTTATGAAGTCAGTATCTTGATCTTGCATCCGGAGTCCTCTTCCCGAATGGCGGACATTTAGAGGGATATAGCTCGAGCTCTCTTCTTTTTATCGTATTGTCTCTTCTCGATGTGTCCAAACGAGAGAGGGTCGTTTCACCAACCGATTGGATGGTCATGTTATTCAAAACAAGGCTCCACCGTCAAGTCTTGATGAGCAAGATACACCGCTCGAGGTAACGACACCGCCCGCAACGATAGCGAAAAGATTGAGGGCCCTTGGAATAATGGAACCGTCCGCTCGTAAAAGCTGAGCATTAGGCGATTCATCAGATGCTGAGTGCTTTATCGAATAGATGTTCTTTGTCTTTTTATTCTGCAATTCCTCGACGATTAAGATTATGAGATTCAGAATTTACATCAAAACAGCCAATTTTGCTGATGATTTTAATTATAATGACTGTATAGAAAAGTACGATAACAAAATCTCTGACGACGACTTAAGTCATTACTAACAAGTGGAAACAGTTCATTCCCTGTGTACTTGGAGCTTTCTTTCGACTAAGTATTATAAGCCCAATCAGAGATTATCATACATTAATTGATTGAACTTCTATTTTCAGTTACTAAGCCACAGTACAAGAATAGACGATGGAAACTTTTAAAAATATTGTTAATTTTCTTTAACACTTTGTCATTTTTATGCAAAAAATGTATATAATTTTTATTGAAGTGAAGACGGAAGTCTCAGAAGCACATTTAGGGAAGAAGACACACAACACTAATAAATTAGTGTTGCAGCGTATTAGTAGAATTTCTTTATTACTTCTTTCAAATGACGTGTTTACATATATAATTAGCTTACTGGCGGTAGTATAACATGTATATGCTAAATTATGAGATGTTTAAAGATTACTTTTGATCATTGGTAATGAGAAATGGGGTTTATAAATGAATTTAACAATACAGAATATAAAACACCCCAAAAATTCTAGATTTTAAATTCAGTCATTCAAAAATTCAGATTGAAATACCTGATCGGATTGGATGGCTTTTGGGCATACACAGTAAACTAATAAACTAATTATGGTACAATAAGCAGCGAACAGCAACCGCTGCAAACTATGAACACGGTTAAAGTTGTTTCATGGAGAGACAGAACTACGTAACCAAGTTGGTGCAACCAAATCTGGTAAAAAATTTTAAAAATACAACCTAAATGTCTGAAATATTTGAGTTGAGAGAATATATAGATTGTTCACAATAAATTTTCTTCACCA
>Ga0115856_100497_pt1 | contig 14684 bp, 20 predicted proteins | sample InSIn4gowninarea_FD_83870 | JGI IMG/M metagenome (GOLD analysis project Ga0115856, IMG submission 83870)
ATCAAAAAATGAAGAAAATGTAGAAAAGTATGTAAATCAGTCTAATTATTACAAAAATTTATGGTATATTATTTCAAAAAATAATTATAATCAAAAAATAGCAATAATTAAATATACTAGATAAAATTTTTGTATGTTTACTTTAAGAAAAAATAATAGTAAATATACAACAAATATTACAACCTCCAAATTTGAAAGAATAAAATTTAAATTTTGTAGTATTTTAGGTTGTATAGAATGTATACATTCATGTGCTATAACGCACAACCTTTCATAATTACTTTTTTCATTTTGCCTATCTGAAAGATATATAGTATTATTAAGATATACGTAATAGTTTCCTTTTATATCTTTATCAAAAATAGATTTAGTTTTTTTATTATCTAATTTATTTAAAATATCTTTTGCAATAATATCACTACTAGGAAGTTTTCCTATTATATCATCAACTTCTTTTCTAATACTACTCTTTTTATTAAATACCTTTATATTATCAAAAAAACTCATATAAAACCCCTTAAAAATCTATAATATCTTTTAAAGCATCTCCAATTATTTTTTGCATATCAGCAAGCATAACATTTATTTTCATTTCATTTTCAAGTAGTTTTCTTGATGTTTCATTTTGTATAACAATTGAGTAAAGATTTTGCATTTCCTCTAACTTTTCTTTACTTTGTTCTTTTCCATCAATATATTCCATTTGATAATTTTTTTGTCTTTCTTTAAAATCCTTTAACCTATCATATGCATCTTTTTCCTCTTTTAATTTGTTTTTTAATTCTACATATTCTCTAAATTCAGGTGTATCTTTAAAGGCTCTTACCATTTCATGTACTTTATCATAAAAATTCATTTATTATCACCTTGTCCTTTCTTATTTCATTATATAACAAAAAAAGCAAAATGCCAATATTTTATATTAACATTTTGCTTTTATTTTATCTACTATTTAAATAATCCTTTTAATCTATCATTTGCTGATACTAATTTATTATACTCTTTTGAAGTTAAGTTTGAATTTCCAGCATTATAATTATTTATTTCATCTTGCATTATATACATAGTTTTTATATTTTTAGAAGAAAAATTAGTCCAAACAAAAATAGGAGTGTTTACTTTCATATCAACAACTGTATCTATAATTTCTCCCTTTTTGTTTTTCTTAATTTTTTTTGTAAATTCTATATTTGCAATAACACTTGATCTATTATCATCTGATGCATAAATACCAAAAAAATCTCCTAAAGAATATATTGAATAAATATGATTTGTTTTTTCATCATTAACTTGTACCTGATCTTCTACTTGTCCTTGAACAACCATTGAACCTGTTCCAAGAACTACATTTACTCCATTATTAAATAACAACTCAACATTTTGTTTTTGCTCACCTGAAGTAAGAAGACTATCTTCATTTGGATCATTTAGGTATGCTATTATATAATCAACATTTTTTGAATTTAAATATTCAATATCACTTTTTATATCATCTTCATTTAATGTATTAACTAAATACTTTTGGCCATTAGCTATTTTAACATTAGATTTAGTTGCATACGATAATATTCCAATATTTATTTCATTTTTAGAAATAACTAAAGGTTTATTTCTTTCTTCACTTTCATTTATTCCAACTTGTTCGATAGATGCTTCTTTTAAATTATTTATTGTATTTATAACACCCTTTTCTCTTTTATCCATTGCATGATCTGTTGCAGTAGCTACTGCAGAGACATTGAGTTCTTTTAAAGTATCTAATAACTGGGTTGGAGCATTATACACACTCTTATTACTATAACCTAAAGATTTATCAGCAACTGGAGTAGATAGGCTTGCAACAACAACATCAAAATTGTTTAATTTTTCCTTAACATTTTCTATTCCTTCACTAAAATCATAAGTATTTCCTGATTTAGATGAATTAATAATTGAACTAGTTAAGTATATATCACCTAATCCTGCAAATTTCAAGCTATAATTTTCTGTAGTTGATTTATCAGCTTTCTTAAAGAAAACATTCATAACACTGTTAACTGAATTGTATAACCACATTTTTTCTTTATCTTTTTTTCCTAAAGTATACATTACTAAAGAATATACTTGATAAATAGTAAATATAGCAATAACAAGCCAAACGACCATTTTTATTACATGTTTTCTTTCTAATTTATTTTTCCCTGTTTTATTTTTATTATATTGTATTCTATCCTCACTGTTAAAATCATTTCCATTTCTTCCTGTCCTCATATATCCTCCCTAATATATTTTTTGATATATTCAGAGTTATTATACAACAAATAAGATAGATTATGCAATACATTTTGTAATAAAATGTCAAATTATATATTATTATATATTATTACATATTTGCATTTGAATTGGAGAAAGCTTAGAATTTTTTGTATTTATTAAATTAGTCATATTCTCAATTATATCTGATTGTACCTTACAATCCTTATCATTTACAATATGCTTTTGCATATTCTTAATGCTTTTACACAAACTGTTCATGTTAAATAAATCAAATTTTTCATATGATTCATACCATTTTTGACATAGATCATTGAATTTATTATTTTTTTCAAGAAGCTTATTTATATTATTATCTATCTTAATTTTAAAATCCTTACTAAAAACATAATTTTTCATTTCATTTGTAATTTTAAATAATACAGAAGAAAAAATATTATTCTTCAAATATTTCTTTGAAATTATATCAATACCAGCTGATAATGCAGATGATAAACCTCCACTAAATGCAATTTTACTTATCTTGGTTATATCAGAAATAACATTTTTAGGTAAATTTAAAATTTCTAATCCCTCTTTTATACTACTTTTTACAGCTGTTTTTACTATCTCTTTAAAATCTCCTGTCTTAAATGCATCTTTTACATCTAAAGCTATTTGTTTTATATTCTCATTTACAGGAAGAGCTTTTATAATATAACCGATACTATTATCTACAACTTTTGCTACTGTATTAGAATATTCATTTCTATTTCTTTCTTCTTGAAAACTAAGTTTTTCATCTATATCTTTATTTAAACTTATAACATTTTCCATTAAAATCACCTTCCTACTATTTTATTTAATTGATAAAAATTCAAACAATCTTTCTTGGAGTTTATGACAAAATACATTATCATAAATAATTCCATTAATATACCCCTCTACCATTTTTAAATATTTAATATTCATTATTTTATTATCAAGTTTTAAAATCGATTTTATTTGCCTTATATCTAGTGAAAACTCTCCTATTTTATTTACAACAATCTTTATTTTGTTATTTTTCACATTTAAACTATTACTTAAAAAATCTAAAAGAAATTTTGCCTGTTTTAAACTAATATAATTTGGATTAATAACAAAAATTATTTCATCGACCCAGTCTATTAACTGACTTACATCAGTATTTAAATAACAAGTTGAAGTATCAAAAACAACATAGTTATATTTATTTTCTAAATTTTCAATAAACTTTTTAATATTTATATTATTGTTATTTTTTTGATTATAATTATTTTTTGAAATAATATACCATAAATTTTTGTAATAATTAGACTGATTTACATACTTTTCTACATTTTCTTCATTTTTTGATATTTCATTTATATACTCACTTGTTTCATAGTCAATACAATTAATATTACCTAAAATCTCTTGACATGAATTTTTTGAATCCATACTAATCAGTGCTACGTCCTTTTTAGTATATTTAGCAATGCTATTTGCAATTAAATAAGATACAAATGATTTACCAGCTCCATTTGTCCCAAGTACTGCTATACTTCTTCTGGTATTATTTTCATTTGGTTTTTTATATATTGTCTTATATACTACCTTATCTTCTGTTTCAATTTGATTATATATAACATCTATATCAATTTCATTTCCTTCTATAATATTAAAAATTTCATTTGCATACAAAAATTTTCTATCATCAATATTTAATTTGTTTAAAATTATAACTATTTTACTTTTATTACTTAACTTTTTAAGGCTTAAAATATACTCTTTATAGCTTATATTTCCCGGTAAATCTAACCTTGTTAAAATTATATAATCATCACTATATCTCTTTAAATACTCAATAACATCTTCTTTATATGAAAAATCATAATTATATACTTTATTACCATATTTTATATTTAATTTTTCTTTTATTTCATTATTATCCAAAGCTACTAATATCTTTATAACTATCACCTTCTATTAAATTTTTTTCAAAATTATTTGCTTCTATGATTAACTTTGTATTATTATTGTTAAAACTAATTAATGACTCACCTTTTTCAAGTAAATTTATATTATCAAGTATTTCCCTATTTAATCCACTTATTTTGTTAAGCGTATTTATATCATTAAAGTCTAACTTAAAAATAACTTTGAAAAAACAATTATTTAAAATACTTTTTCCATAATTTATGTTCTTTTTTGAAAACAAATCTGAAATATCTTGTGTAATTACAATAACTCCTGCATTTAATTTCCTTATTGTTTTAAATAATTCAAAAATATATTTTCCTAAAACATTACTATCACTTGTTGAAAAATATTTCCATACTTCATCAATATATATTAATGTATCCTGTACTTTCTTTATTTCCTTATTTAATTTTAAATTTAAAATAATTTTTTGTAAAACATATTTAATCACAAATGAACATTCTAAAATATCAATATTACTTAAATCAAATAAAACTAATCTATTATCAAAATTTACATCAGTAATACCAAAAAGAAAAGGAAATTTAGCCTCTAGTATATTAATTCTATCTTTCAAATATTTAGATGTTAGTTCTAAAATCACATCATATAATGTTGGAAACTCTTTATTTTCCCTTAAAATACCATTTAAATAAACCTTGTTTTTATCCTTAATGTATAAAGAATCAATTGAAGAATTTATATTAAATTTTTTATATGCATTTATAATACTGTCCCTTAACTCATTTTCATATGAACCATCTGAAATTTTTAAACATTTAATTAAAAGATTTAAAACCTCATTTACTTTAAACTCAAATACTTTTTCTTTTAAAAAAAATATTTCTTCTTTTGTAATTTGCATTATATTTATATGATTTTTAGAAAATAAAAATATACTTCCACCAAGTTTATCTACAACGTTATTATATTCCCCTTCCACATCAAACACATATTGTTTTTTGTTATTCATAAAATGCCTAATTAGCAAAATTTTTGAAAAATATGATTTTCCTGCACCACTACTACCAAGTATACACATATTTGAATTTAAGTAATTCTTTTTAAACATATCAATATTACAAATTATATTACCTTTTAAAATTCTACCAAAAATAACTCCATTTGGATCAAAAATAGTTTTAGTATAAAACAAAAACATATTACAAAGTGAATTTGTAGTAAAATTTCTATAATTTTGTTTTAATAATTGATGATTATTTTTACAGAAAGGCAAAGATAAAATATATTCATCTAAATGCCTAAAATTTGCAATTTTAGAAAAAACTTGTTTTGAATAAAGCTTACTTTGGAATCGTTTAAGTAATTTGAGCAATTCTTGACTACTATTAGAATAAAAAGTTAGAATAAAATTTATATAAAAAACTTCTTGATTATTAATCTGAATTTCTCTTCTAAGCATTGTAGCATCATCTTTAGATCTTTCGATAACATCAATATCAATCTGTGACCCTTTAGCTGTATTTATTTCAGATTTTGAAGTAGATAAAGAATATGTTAATTCTTTTAAAATCTTATAAGTATCCTGCTTTTGTATATATACACACATTGTATATTCACAATCTTTTGGTATACTTTCAATTATAGATAAAAAGTAATTTGATTTTGGATAATCATAGATAATAATACTTGCTATATACTTATCATCTACCTTAATATACTTAAAATTTGTATTATCAATATATGATGGATAAATACTTTCATTAACTTCCATAAATATCCTCTTTGTTAATACATTCATATAAAAAATTTTCAATTTTAGTTTTATCTTTTATTCTGGTAACATCGCATCCACAATTTTTTAATATATATATTATTTTATCTATATCTTCTATTTGTTCTTGCTTTTTTAAAGCTACAATTAAATAATATTTTGCATAAAAAATTTTATCATCTCTTATCTTTACTCTCATATCATGTAAATACTTTTCATTATTAATACTTGAATTTTTAGAATTAAAAAAATTATTTAGACTTATTTTTTTATTAATAACTAATACTTGAAAGTCTACATTTATTTCTCTTAAAAATGTCGTATACGTATTAGAAATATTATTTTGAATATCTTGTGAAATGTTAATAATTGGTATTGGATCAATTTCATAGATATATATTCTATTTAATTTATCTCCTTCTTTTGATAAAATGTATTCATCTTTAATATCTATAATATTATATACACTTTCAATATCAGCAAACCTTTTAAAATTTAGAATAAAACCACCACCTTTGAAAAAAATAATTATAGAAAAAATAATATATTTCTAATATACCATTATTATGTCTATTTGTCAATGAATTTTGCCCTACTTTCGGTCGCAACTTTCGACAAAAAATATTATTCACAGATTTATATTAAGTGCATATAATTATTATATACATAGAAAAAAGGAGATGATTGTAGTGAATAATTCTAATCTTAATCAAAATCAAATGTTAAATTCAAAACTCATGGATTTATTATCAACAATAGATAAAAGTAAAATAGAACAAGTAAGTAGAATGGTAGAGAACATGTCAAGTGATGATTTGTCTAATTTAGTAGGTATGTTAAGTAAATCTCAAAAGAAGAAATAATATGAATGACACAGAAAATTTAGAAAAATCTAATGATTTAAATACTGATAATAATGAGGCTATATCAAACCTTATACAAAACATACAATCAAAACTAAACGGAGAAATCAATAATACTAAAGAAAATTGTAATATAGATAATACTAATATTGATAATACTGCTGAAGACAAATCAAATTTTGATATCGGAAAAATTATAGGAATACTTGGGAGTTTAAATAGCGGGAGTGAAAATGCTGATTTTAATTTAGGAAACCTAGATCCAAAACTTTTTAGTAAGATTCAACAAATTGTTATAAGTATTGGAAAAAAAGATCCTAAAAAAGATTTATTAATTTCACTTAAACCATTTTTAAGGAAATCAAGACAAGATAAAATAAGCGAATACATAACAATACTCACAATTATAAAAGCTTTCGAAGCATTTAATGATAAAGGTAGTGATAAGAATGTATAATCAAAATTTATATTATCCAAAATATTATCCTAATTTTGTTAATCCCTATAACAATTATGCATATTATAATCCCCCTGCTTATACTGCCTTTTATCAACCTTATACTAATAATTTACCTAACTATAATTATATAGAAAATAACAATACAAAAGATTCTAAAGTAACAAATGATGCTACTTTAGAATCTAATTTTGCCTTACAAAATAATAATGAAGATAAACAAGATGATAGTATAAAAAACAAAAGAAAAGAAAACTTTAGACTTGGACCTATTGATATTTCAAAAGATAAGCTTTCAATATTTGGTTTTGAAATAGCAATAGATGATTTAATTTTAATAGCTTTAATACTTTTCTTATTTTTTGAAACCGATTGTGACTATTCTATTTTAATAGTCTTAGGATTAATGTTATTTAATGTTTCTTTTAGTAGCTTAGATCTTTTCTAAATATATTTTCTAAGCTATTTTTTTTATTATTTATCATATCTTTTTCATAATATTTCACTAATAATTTATCAATTTGTGTACTTGTTTCATATATTTTCTCATAAGGATCATTACCCATTAATTGACTTTCTAATTTTTCTTTTAATAAATTAATTTCTTCTATTAACATACAATCATCTCCTATTTTTTTCATAATAATACCATCTTCCCTATTAATTGTCAACATTTTTTGTCGAACAATCCATCGCAACTTTCGACAAAAAAATAGACATACACTTTATAATATATGTCTATTATATGCTATTTTTAAAATTTTATCCAACTATTTACCTTTTACTACTGAAATCACTTGATTTTCAACATTTAAATCTTTTAAAAATTCTTTAATGTCTTCTGGTTTTATTTCATTTAATATTTTTATATCACAATATAAATCTTCACCATATAAAGAATGTTCTATAATCCTTCTATAACTACTATTTAAGTTATCTGCTGAAAACTCAGTATAGCCAATTTTCTTTTTCTTTACTAGATTAAATTTATCTATATTAATTTCATCATCCTTTATTTTTTCTATATAATTAATTATATCCTTTTTCAAATTATCAACCTTAGTAGAACTTGCACTTATAATTACATGTGAAAAATTATCTGTACCTTCATAATCAAATGATATTTCATCAGCAACTATTCCTTTATTATATTCATCTTCATAGAAATCCGATATTTTTGAAAAATATAAATCAGAGATTATTTCACAAATAATTTGTCTTTTTATATTTTCATATTCACTCACAACATTTAATTTATAACCTATACATAGAAGTGGCATATATATTTCCATTTCTTTTATAATTTCTTTTTTGTTAATCTCCTCTGGTTCATGAACAATATATTTTTTAATTTCTTCATGGCTTATATTATTTTTGTCATACTTTTTTATATTTTTTTCAATAAGATCAATGGTTTCTTCAACATCTACATCACCAACTACAATATAGAACATATTTTGGGGACTATAAAAAGTATTATAACAAGTATATAATAGCTCCTTATTGATATGTGAAATAGTTTCAACTGTTCCGGCTATATCAATTCTAATTGGATGGTTTATATACATCGCTCTTAAAGCATTAAAATATACTGAGAACCCAGGATCATCATCATACATCCCTATTTCTTGACCAATTATCCCCTGTTCTTTTTCTACATTTTCATCTGTAAAATATGGCTCTTTTATTAATTTTACTAACATTTCGATAGATTCCTTAAATTTATCTATTGTTTCAAAATAAAAAACGGTTTGGTCAAAAGAAGTATACGCATTTGATGATACACCCATTTTACTAAATAAATCTAATGCATTAGCACCTTCTTTTTCAAATAATTTGTGCTCTAAAAAATGTGCTATTCCATCTGGAACCTTTATCCTTTTGCCAGTTGTTATATCAACAAAATCATTTATTAAAGATCCATATTTAGTTCCAAATAATCCAATTTTTTTACTAAATCCCTCTTTTTTACATATATACACCTTTAAACCGTTATCAAGAGTAGTAGTATAAGTCTTTTCACCTAATTCATTACTAACATTTACTGTAATTTTACGCATTATTTTCACCTCCCAAAAAGTATATTTTTTCAATAGTTATTTTACTAGCTATATCAATAATATCCTGTTTTGTAACCTTTTCAAACTTATCTACCATTTGTTCTAAAGTAAGTGAATCGTTTTTTAGCGAAAATAGATTAGATATAAACATTTTTGATAGTGCAATTTTCGAATCATTCCATTCTTTTAAATCAGATATTATACTCTTTTTAGAAGCCTCAAATTCTTCATCTGAGATTTCTCCATCTTTTATTTTGTTTATCTCATTTTCAAGAACTAGCTTTGCTTTTTCATAATTTTCTTTCTGAATTCCGGCATATATAATTATAATATCCTTAAATCTATAATATCTTGATCTTACGGTATATGCAAGTGATTCTTTTTCTCTAAAATTTTGAAACAACTTAGAACTTGGTGTACCTCCAAGTAAAGCATTATATACACTTAATTTATAAAAATCATTAGAATTTGGATTATTAATTCTTAATCCATATGAAAGTACACTTTGAGTTGTTTGTTGTGATTCTTCAACAACTTCTTGAATATGATTTAACTTTTGATTATATATTAATTCTTTATAATTTAATTTTGAAACTAATTTATTATTAAAAATATTATTTACTTTTTCCTCAATATCCTCATATCCAAGAAGGTTTCCTGATATAATAAAAGTTATGCAAGAATTAGAAATAACTTCATTATATCTTTTATATAAATCACTACTAGTAATCTTGTATATATCATCTTCATCACCATATACATATGTACTGAAGGGTTCATCCTTACACATTAATTCTTCCATTTTTCTTATACCATAACGTAATTTATCATCTTTTACTTCTCTTATTTTATTTAATATAAAATCTTTTTCTCTCTCTACAACTTCTTCATCAAATGCTCCATTCAAAACATTTGGATTATATATAGCATCATACAAAAATTCTAAAACTTCATTTACAACATCTGTATTATTAGGTAAATATTTTTTATTAATGCATTCACCTCTAAATTCTATGTTATATAAATCTCCAAACTTCTCGATTCCTATATCAAAATTAGCTCCATATAAAGAGTAAAGGTACATTTGAATTTCCTTTTGAGTTTTAAATTTCTTGTTTGATTTTCCAAGAACTGCAGATAATAGTGCGTTTTCAGAAATTTGCCTTTTATTTACAGGCATTGTAAAATTTATAGAGAAATATATACTTTTAAACTTCTCACTATTTATTTTATAAATATTATTCATTCTATCACCTCAAAAATAAAAGCCAAGGTACAAAACTTGGCTACTCTTATTATGCTAACATTTGTTTTACCATATCACTAACAACTTTACCATCAGCTTTTCCAGCAATTTTAGGTCTTATTTCTTGCATTACTTTTCCCATATCTCTTGGAGAAGCTGCACCAGTTTTTTCTATTGCTTCACTTACTAATTTTTTTATTTCATCTAATGTTAATTGTTCTGGTAAATATTCTGTTAATATTTCAATTTCTTTTTCAATTTTAGAAACAATATCATCTCTATTTGCCTTTTTATAATCATCTAAAGATTCCTTCCTTGATTTTATTTGCTTTGCAACAATTGCTTCCATTTCACTTTGAGTAAGAACTTTTTTATCATCCTTCTCAACTTGTAAAATTGCTGCTCTAAGCATTGTTATTGTATCTTTTTTCAATTCATCTTTTTCTTTCATTGCTTCTTTTAAAGCTTTTAGTAACTCCTCTTTCATTTTTATATTCTCCCTTCTTTATTATTATATTTATATATTATTTTATTATACTGTACTTTTTATTTTTTATCGTGATGTACAAAATTTTCACTAACTGTTTCATCCTCTTCTTTTTTGTTTTTATTCTTTTGATAGTTCATTAAAGCTATTACTATAAAACAAATAACTGCAAAAATTAAAATTATAAACTTCCAAATATCTGCAGATACTATTGTAACTGCAAGAATACAAAGAATACTTGTAACAGTGTATAAGAAAACTACTGCCTGTCTTTGTGAAAATCCCATTTTAAGTAATCTATGATGAATATGTGCACCATCAGGTTTTAACATAGGTTGTCCCTTCAAGAAACGTCTTATCATTGCAAACAGTGTATCAAATATAGGAACACCTAATGCTAAAATTGGAGCTATAATTGCAAGTAATGTATATCCTTTTGCAAACCCTAATATAGATACTACTGATAATGTAAAGCCTAAAAAGTTTGATCCAACATCCCCCATAAAGGTCTTTGCAGGATTAAAATTATATGGTAAAAACCCAAGTGTTGAACCCACAAGTACCGCAGTTATTACTATAGCCTCTAAACTTGCAGAAGTAGTTATAAAAATTATAAGTAGTGCCGTAGCTGAAATAGCTGATATTCCAGCTGCAAGTCCATCTAATCCATCAATTAAATTTATTGCATTAGTAATTCCTATAATCCAAAGTAATGTAATTGGAAAATCAAGCCATCCTAAATTAATAATATCTGTATAAATAAATGGAATTTTTATTCCAGAAAGCCTTACTCCAAATATATAAACAATAATTGCTGCAAAAAGTTGAAACAAAAATTTATATCTAGCTTTAAGATTAAAAATATCATCTATTAATCCCATTGCAAATATAACTACTCCACCAATTAAATACCCTATAAACTTTTTATTTAATGCTATAGATGGAATATTTTTTGTAATTAAATAATAAATACCAAGACCAATAAACATTGAAATTACAATTGCTATACCTCCAACTCTAGGCATTGGTTTATTATGTACTCTTCTTTCATCTTTTGGAATGTCTACTAAATTGTATTTTTTAGCCATCTTTATAACTATAGGTGTAAGAGCTAAACATATAAAAAAAACTACTACAATTAAACTATATATTATTGCCATATTTCATTTCTTCTCCTATATTAATTTCTTCTAATTTTTTTATTTTACTAAGTCTTCTATCATGCCTTCCTCCATCATAAAAAGAATGAATAAATGAGTCCACAATTTCTTCTATATTTCTAAATTCTTTAGAAATTCCTAATCTTGCCCCTAAACATAATACATTTGCATTATTATCATGTCTTGTCATCTCAGCCATATATCTATCAGTGCATACTGCCGCACGTATTCCCCTTATTTTATTACATGCAATTGATATTCCAATACCTGTTCCACAAATAGCTATTCCAAGATTATTACTATTCTTTAGCACCTCAGAACATACTGTAAGTGCTATATCAGGATAATCATCCCCTTCTTGATTTGCATAGTTTGTTACATCTGCATATTCAACATGATTATCATATAAATAATTTATTATTTTTTTCTTTAATTCAATTCCTGTGTGATCAGAACCAATAATAACCATATATTATTCACCTTCTTCTAATTTTAAAATTAATTTATCAATATTTTCCACAATAACTTTTGCACAATCTTTATATACTTGTAAATTTAATCCCCAAGGATCATCTATATCTTTATATACCTCATTACTATTTACATATTCTTTTAATGTAAATACCTTACCAAAAAGTTTTGGAAATAATTCTAAAACATTTCTTTTATGTTGCATGGTCATACATAAAATAATATCATAATTTTCTATATCAATATCATTAATATTTGTTGCTCTATGTTTACTTAAGTCAACGTTATAATCCTGCATTGCAATAATAGCATTGTTAGTAGACTGTTCTCCTGGAACAGCATATGTTCCACAAGACGAAATCATATACTTATCCTTATTTTCTAATTTATTAACGCAAAACTGCATATATCCATGTGCCATTGCACTTCTACATATATTACCTGTACATACAAACATTATTTTCTTCATACAATAACCTCTTTTTGTTGTTATTATATATCATTTTACATGTTTTTACAATATTAAATATATACTTTTTAATTTTTTATTTAAATTCTAGAAAGTAGTGCTCCTAGTACTATTCCCATTATATACATTAAATATATATTTTTACTTTTAGAATTTATTTTAGACTCTGGTAAAAGTTCACACGCTACTAAATATAACATAGCTCCAGCTGCTACAGAAAGACTTAATGAAATATATCTATCATCTATTTTTCCTATATAATTTCCTATAAATGTTCCTATACCACCGCATGCTCCTACACTTGCTGTTTCTATCATTATATTTTTATTCTTTTTCCCACTTATTTTACTTGTTATTCCAACTATCATACCTTCTGGAATATCATGTAGAAATATTCCCAATAAAACAGTTATCCCAAGATTTAATGAAAAACTAAATCCTGAACCTACAGCAAGGCCCTCAATTATATTATGAATAGCCATAGAAATCATTACGACCAAAGCTACTTTTTTAGTTGCATTACTCTTCTTACTAAATTTATATACAAGGATATCTAATATATATATAACAATTACTCCAATTATAATACCTATTAGGGAATATATTAAACTTGAAATTTCAAAGCTTTCAGGAAGCATTTCAAAACAAACTATTCCTGTCATTATTCCAGCTGTTAGTTCATATAAAATTGAAATTGTTCTTTTAGTTTTAATATGAAAAATAGTACATAAAAAACCTCCTATTAAACTACTTAACACTCCAAGAATCATTGTAAATATACCAAGAATCAATATATTTTTCATAAATATTCACCCTACTTAAAATATATTCTTTTATATCTATTATATTAATTAATCTATAGATTTAAAAATTTGTAGAAAAATATAATAATTTGTTAACTTTTAATTTTTTTTGTGTTATACTAAATTTAGGAGGTTATATTGATTGATTATATGAAAAGATATGCAAAAGGATCTATTGTATTATCTATTTGCCTTATAGTTGTTTCACTTTTTTTAATATTTAAGCCTGAAGTTTCATTGTCGGTGTTATTTATCTGCCTTGGATGTTTTTTACTTGTTGTAGGAATCATGCACACTATATCATACTTTTCTAGTCCAAAAGAATTTAAAGCATTTAGCTTTGAACTAATTGAAGGAATTGTATATATAATATTAGGTTTTGTATTAAACTTGCATTCAATTTAAAATCATCTGATAATCCAAGTTGGGCATTAATGTTAATTCTTTCTTTTGTAACATTAATTTTAGGAATCGTAATGGTTATAAATCCTTTTGCAAGTATTGCGGCATTAACAATGATTTGTGGAATAATGCTTCTTATATCTGAGATTATTAACATTATAGAATCTATTTCTATGATTAGATTTTTAAATTAAGAAAAGTGAGCTTTAAATATTAAAGCTCACTTTTTTACATTTTACTTATATTTTTCTTTTTATAGTATCCCCTATTCTTTTTACAACACCTTTTTCTTTATTCTTTCTTTTCATCATTTCTT
>Ga0115856_100498_pt1 | contig 14683 bp, 11 predicted proteins | sample InSIn4gowninarea_FD_83870 | JGI IMG/M metagenome (GOLD analysis project Ga0115856, IMG submission 83870)
AACTCTCCCCCATTCTCATTGTTCATTCTTAATCCATTATCATAACCCACCCTTCACCACTCTTACCCTTAGGCCAAGATGTTGAGTTCCAATGGAAAACCTTGCATATAATCTAACAAACGTTGGGCTAAAAAGGGGAACAAACAAGCATTTTAGGGAAACCACATGCCTACAACTCCTCGATTGAATCACTTGTACCCAAGTCTATGCCAAGAATGCAACATCCAACTATCAACATCACTTTCCTAATTTCATTAACAAGGAGGTCATTAGCATTGAAGATTTGGTTAGGAAGAAACAAAGGATAATGAACAACAAATAGGTTTAAGCAAAGTTCCAAGACTTGGTTCCAAACATGAGGTTCTCTCTCTATAAACGCCAATATTCTCAATGCATTAAAGTTTTATTGACTAAACAATTTTTTTTGTAGTGTAGGTTGTGGGTGAGGAGGGCCTATAGTGACAAGCGATTTTCAATAAATTGGATTTAATGGATAAAAGATTTGAAGTTGAGTTCATGACATTGTTGTCATAGTGATAAACCTAGAGGATGTCAGCCATAAGCCAATGGGAACAATAGAACCTCCTCAAGTGTTTGAAGGCATTTGTTCTAACCCCATCTTGATTGATAAGGATTTTGAGGAAAAATATGACACTTATGTGTATTTCTAGGTTAGCCACACTTGTTCTCTTTTGTTAACTTTACAAACAAGAACTAGACTTCCCATTTTTTTTCCAATTTAGTGAATTATATGTTTATTGTTTAAGAATTGCTATTAATTGAGATTTAGATAATCAAAACTCTACCTTATAATCTGAAAAAAAAATAACAACAATATTTTAAAATAATTTCTTTAATACAAACCACAATCTGTTGTACAAGCACAAACTCAATAATATAGGAGACCATAGACTTCCTAAGCTAGCTTTAAATTCTAGCGAAAACCACCTAAGGCTCAAACAAGGTTGGTATAAAGACACCAGGGCCTGGTTAAACCATTGGGAGATCGACGAGAATGTTGCATTGTAAAACATTAATAACATTAAAAATATTGTTACTTCTAAGTTCAAAGAAAAACATGGTGTGAGGAAGATTTAGCAGTTAAAAGAAAATTAAGATATTATAAGGAGGTCATCAACCCCACCCTAGAAGATAAAAAGTATCTCTTTGTTTTAACTAGCTCAAAGAAGAAAATTAATATAGCCAAGATTAGAACGAACTCTCATGAGCTTCATAGTGAAACAGGTCGTTGGGCAGTTCTTAAAACACCATGGATGGAAAGGTTTTGCCATCTCTGTGAGAATACGAACATCGAGGATGAAAATCACTTCCTCTTAGAGTGCTTCGCATACAACCACATTAGATCTCAATTTCAAAATATTTGTTGCAATACTGACCTTCCTAGCTTTTTACATTGTCAAAATGAAGGGGAGCTCGAGAGGTTTCTCTCCAAGCTTTTTGAGCATATGAATAAAATCTTAAATCAAACTAAATAATTCGTTTCTTTATGTCCGATAGACCAAAGTTTGGTCTCAATGGACGTTAATCATCACCACCATCATCATATAAACCATTTAATTTTCATTAAAAATAAAAATTTAATATATAAATATATTAAAAATATATATTAATATTTTGATCTTTATGATCATTAATATTAGGGGGTAAATAATCAAATTTATATAAAATAATAAAATTTGTAAAACATTATTTTTATTTCGAATTGAGTTTTGGATTTAATCTACAGTGGATGAATTCTAATTCTAACTAACTATTATCCTATAAAGTACCATTGGTATTTTGTTATTATAATATCTCTTATAACTTTTATTTTTAATTATTAAACTTGTTAACTAACTAATAACATTTATTAATTAATTAATTTATTTAAATGTTATATATATATATATATATATATATTAAAGGAATGGTCACGGAATATAAATTTATTATAAAAATGACTTTTTGACTATGGTCCCAGAGTCAAATTAGCCGTTGGCAAATATAGCCGTTGGAGGCTCTCCTCAATCTATTTAACTTGCATAGCTGGATCTGTTTCTTCAACTTGTCCTGACGATGAACCACACTAGTTGGTTCGAAACGCGTCGACAAAGGTCTTTCCTCATGTGATTTACGCCGAAGTTTTTCTTACAAATATTATGGATCACAGAAGCCTCAACTCAATAATAGAGTTCAAGGTCTATAATGAAATCAGGATCTAGAATAGTTTCATATATTTCACTTTCAGATTATTATTTTTTTAAATAATGAAAGACCAAATTGCTCATCAAAGGGAAGATATTCCAAAAATAACCACTCATCAAGACATGAATTAGCTTTAACTAATGGTGTTTGACTAACTAAACTTTCGTCTTTTTTAGATTTTCTTGAAATCAGGTTGGGATTATCAACTACTAGGGGAGGGTTGGGATCTGGATTAGCCCTAGTAAGTGAGTGTTTCTAGAAGCGAGAATTTCAAAAATTTTAATTGTTTTTGTGAGATTTTTACAATATAACTTCTAACAAATGACTTTAAGAGGCTCAAAATATAGAATTAGGATTTTCTTAAAGATTTATTAGGATTGAGAAATTGTTGGTCCCTAGTGGGGTTGCTATGTTATCTCTCAAAATTTTCTCTAGAAGTTATTAGAAGAAAGAAAATGACCGAGATAACAAAAAACTAACTTTTGGGCATAGGTTCTAGCCAACCTATGTCTAAAGAGGGCTCTCTCTATATGATTTAGCTTTGTTTTGCTGGGATTTTAGGCTAGTTCTTAAGGTTCATGGAGTTTTTGCTTTGTATTGAATATTGGGTGGTGGGAATCTTTAAACAGATGGATAGGATGATGTCTGTTGTCCATTGGGATATGGAGTCAACAAAAGAGCATCAAACTAGATCAACTCACTAAAGGGAATGTTCAAAGGGCAAGATACTAGAGTAGAGTGCAGGTCTTTAGGCCAAAGGGGTGAAAAGGTTTTAACTAGGGTCAGAGAGAAACTAAGAATTCTCAGACCAGGATTGAAATAGGGAACAGAGGGTAATCAGAAGTAAACGTCAATTAAGAATCCTTCGCTATAGATTACAAAGAAACAACCTAAACTAAGGAGCAATTAAGAATTCCTTAACTTAGATTATCGGTAGAAAACATGTATTTTCCTAATTATTATAACAAAGTGTAATTAAACAAATTCTGAGATAATATTTTAGTTATGGCATTCAGATTCAGATAAACATTATGGAAATTTTTTATGAGATAACAACAACGTGATAAAATACTTGTGTGAACTTCGCTCTACACATGAATCCTTTGAAATATCTGGCCTTTATTCATCAATCCAGCTTGCTGGTTCAGTGAATGCTCAAATGTCTTTATAGACTTTTGATCAAGAAGTCTATAGAAATGTCTAAGAATCCACGCTACATACTTCGAATTGTGAAGTATTTATACTAAGGTTTTATTACAAATATCTCAAACTGACTTGAGATTTAATCTAGGAAATACAAATATATTCTCGCAGGAAGATAGAGGTAGCTATTGAACTACTTTCATGTTGTCCCTTTTATTGTGGTATTGCTCACTTTTATGGTTTGATCTTAGCTCTTTATGCTCTTTCCTGTTTGAATCATTACGCTGGAGGCTTTATTTACTTCTGTCTTTCATCTGATACTCTCTGACTCTGATACTCTTTCACTTTGATGACCTATCTTTATCCTTCACTGTGTTTTTTACTTTACTGCACATTTAACCTTTTACTGTGTGTTTCAACAGTAAATTATTTTGTTTTTATGTGTATCAATATCAAGAAGTGGATATTGATCAAGTCTCTGAATGTTTCATCTTTTGTCTTCTAACTGCATCTTTGGTCTACCTTTTCTATTTTGACTGTCAATATCTTAGTATGAACGTTTTATTCTTAGCTCTATGTGTAGTTTTCTTCTTCTTTGTTCATTGTATAATTGGTCTTCTTCTTCTGAATATAGACTTTTAATAGGTTTCTTGTCGAGTCTTGGAGTAAACAGGTTCTGCGACTAGTATCAGAACTATTTATCCAAGCTTTGATCTTCGGCTAATTACCTGTAAAATTCAACAGTAATTAAGAAAACATTGATTGGCTTGAAAGGCACTTGATGGCTTAATTTTCACAGGGATGCCTAGGGAAGGGATCGTGGTGGTGTTTTGGATGTAGATGGAGGTTGAATTGTGCCGCGGAGGTTCAGGGTGGCGCTGAAGGGTTTAATGGGTTTATATTGTTAAACAGGCAAAAGGCATGAAAACATGGGCTTTCAAGGTTTAAAACTTAACAGGCAACTTTTCAAATATGGCGTGAAGTTTCATATTTACGAACCATAGGTGGTTTAGCAAGTTGGCGGGGAGGCAGTTTTTAGGGTCATCGCACCACGTTTTTAAGAGGGGTCACTTGATCTACTTTAGAGTGTGTCACATAGTATTCGGGGGGTTGAGGAAAACTGGTTTATTGGGTGGGTAAAGGTCGGTTATCGGGCTCAGATGATATGGTTGTGGTCCATTAGATTTGGGTGCTTGTGATCTAATGGTAGTCGGGTAGAGAATATGCATGGAGGTAATGAATGAGAGTTAAGGGGGAACCCAGGGGTTTTAATCATAGTGGTTTGGGATCAATTTAGGAGTTAATCCTAGGTTAAGCGATTGCGCAAGGCTTAATTGCAAGATAAGGGAATCAGGTGAGGTTAATAACGAGATTAACTTAGGTTTACCGGGATTAGGTAAATTAAGTAAGGTTGTATCGAGATATGGGTAATTTATGTCGTTTTTAATAAAACTAAGGGTTGGGATATTTAATTTAGGGGTTTACTTAATATACAGGAAAAAGGTTTATATTGGGATTTATATAATAAAATTAATAATTAATATGAAATCGATGGGCACAGAGGGTTTTTCCTAAGTAAAGAGGAAAAATGTAACATTTGCACACTTAGCTTTATACTTAGGATAAAAGGATTTTTGTGGGTTTTTTGAGTGAAGAGGGATTTACATGGGGGGTTTACTTTTTTTAGGTAAATGGTGTTTAACCTTAGGAAAAGGGGTTTTCTTAGGGTGATGAGGGGGAATGGTTTTTATGAAGGGGGAATGATTTTATGAAGAGGATTCTAGCACTTTTTTCCATAAGTCATTAAGCGAAGGGTTCAGTCCCTCCAAAAGTCAAAGAAATGCTCTGATCCTCTTTGACTTGTAGGATTAAAAGTACTTACAACATATTTGTAGATATGAAATTAGTAAGTAAAGGGGAAAAGTGAATGAGGGGGAGTTAATCACATGAACTTGTAAACCTTTTACTTTTCTTCCATAGTTCACCATACATGTTGGAATATGTATCTAAGCATGATGCATGTGTTTCGATCAAATTAACTTTGTAGTTCAACAAAAAAATTTCTACTAACCCATTTATTACCTCTAACATATTTTCTTCACTTCTTTGGGTGCATTTACACTAGCAAGCCCTTATTCATCTATTTTTCTTTTGAAAAGTAATATATCTAATTTTAACCTTATATTATCCAAGGGCTCATATTAAGCTTATAAGCTCCTTTTATTTTCTCTACCTAACTATGATCTGCCAAGATTAAACTGTTTGGTCAGATTTTATTCTGTAACTATAAACATAAAATTCAAAGCATGGAATAAGCAAGACTAAATAGTTTGATTACCATGGATTGTAGCATGAATAACAAGTTGCACACAATCATTATTGTGCATAAAAGTAAATAGTAGTGGCAATTGGACTTGCAGACTTTCATGGTCTTTTTGTTTTTGGGGTTCATATATTTCATTTTCTTTTTGACCTTCTCTTATTCTTTTTGTCCTTTGATTTTTCTTTTAGGACATACCCTTTTTACATTTTTCAATTTTTATAATATGGAAATCAGTTGAAGAAAGAAAAGGTATGTACAATATTACAAGGCTTAACCTTAGTCATTCAAAATTATGATTCCTATTGGTATAGGAACCCAACAGGGTGAAATTCTAGGAATGTGTATTTGGGTAAATTGGATTCCCAAAGGTTGATGTCATCTGCATGGTTCAAAAATATGTCCTTACTCCAATAGTGGAGCTTCAGAAGGTGGGTTTGAGTTGCAGTGTCTTTTATTTGGAAATCCTTATTTTCTAGGTTCAAATGGTTAATGTCCAAGTGAGGGGTTAATACAGGCCTGACATCTAGAGAGGTCTAGGCAGCCATCTTTAGGATAAAATGTGGGAATTAGGCTTATACAGCTTGTGGAAGTGAAGGTTTGACAACTCTAGTGGAGTAAAAGGGTAGTTTGTAGGTCGTAAAAGAGGATTTTAGGTATTCAGGGGGGAAATACTGTCAATTTAGGGGAAATTAATTAAATTCAATCAATTTAATGTTTGAATTCACTGTATGTTTTTGAATTTGAGAGGGTTGTACTAGTTTCTTGTCAAAAATACCTAGAAATGGTGGTATAGGTTGCAAACTACTTTCAATGGTCGCTGTAGAGGGTACTCCGGCTTCAGCTATGCACTGGATGGCTAAATTGGGCATCTGGAGCATGTTTGAGAGGTAATCAACAATCAAATTTGGTTGCAGAGGGTTAGGGTGGTGCATGAAGGCTCAGGAAGTTTTCACAGATTGAATGAGTGAAAGGGGTGAAAATGAGCATCTTCGGCCTTTTAATCGACAAAAGTTAGAATTTGGAGTGGAATTTCACAATGAACAGTGGGTGGTTTCGGCTTTTGGTAGGGAGGTGGTTCTGGGAGCCATCGTACCGCTTTTGGCAGTCAAGCAGTATTTCCGCGAGAGCATGCAAGTTCACCTAAAGGTGCTACATAACCGAAGAGGGCCCGAGAAAAACTTTGAATCTCGTGTGCTCTCGGGCGGGTAAATTTAGGTAAGGAAATCAATGCAATATGGATGCGCACCATCATATCAGTGGGTGGAAGATCGAACGACTGTCATGTGATGGACCTACACAGAGGGAATAGGAGTGGAGATTTGTGGGGCTCGAGGGATTAATTACAATTGATTTTTAATTAATTAATGAATAAAGTGGGAATTAAATATAATAAATGGGTTTATGGAGTGGGACCATGGTTACATGTAGCGAGATTTGTTAACCGCACTAGGGTGGTGGGTTGAATAGGTTTATGTTGGGGAAATGTGAATTGTGTAGAGTTAATTAAATAATGCGGAGGGGGGAATAAATCTTAGGACAAGGGGGGTATTATGGGTTTTTTAGAAAAAATATAAAAATTAATAGGGCAAATATGATTTTTTCAAAGGGGAACAGGTTTCACACTATGGAAAAGGGGTTTTATGTTGGGAAATGACTTTTGGAAGGTAATTTGCTATGGAAATATGTGAAACCAAGGGTCAAGGGTGAAAATGCAGGGAAAACGGTATGTTAACAAGAAATAATGGGATAATGGGGAATTTAGAAAGTATGTAGTGGGGGATGAAATGAAATGAGGGGAAGTTAGTTAAATGAGCTTGTGAAAATCATTTCACTTTCATAACTACTCCTGCACACTAAAACATTGGATTAATCATGATAAATGTGCTCATGCTTCAATCAAATTTGTACTTCTGCAACCTTTCTTCTACTTACCCTTTACTTACCCGAACATTTTTTCTTCACTTTATTGGGTGCATTTAAACTAGCAGACCCTTTGTTTCCTTTTCCTTTTGAAAAATAAACTGTATAATTCTAACCTTATATCTTCCAATGGCTTAGATTAAGCTTATGAACACATTTTATTTCTCTACTTAACCACTGATCTGCCAAGATTAAATAGTTTGGCTAGATCTTTATTCTCTAACTATAAACATGAAATTTAAAGCATGAACTAGTCAAGATTAAACCATTTGACTATCATGGGTTGTGGCATTTATGACAAGATGCACACAACCATTATTTTTCACAATAAAGTAAAAACTATTGGCACTTGCACTTGCACACTTCCATAATGTGTTTTTGTTTGGGGTTCATATATTTTCACTTTTTTTTCTTTTCTTATTCTTTTTGTCCTTTAATGTTTCTTTTAGGACATACCCTCTTTACATTTTTAAATTTTTAATATGGAAAACATTTTGCAGAAAACAAAAGTATGTACAATATTAAAAGATCAACCACAACCAATTCAAAATTATGAATCCTATTAATATAGGACCCTAACAATTCCTGCAAACTCTTCTCACTAATTTGACTTCAAAATAAGAGCCTAGAACATTACTGAGAGCATGAAATTGAGTGCACTATCTAAGGGAGAGACTACAAGAGCAAGAAAGAGTACAAAAGAGGAGCGAGAAGCATATGTGATTATGTCAAGGTTTTGAAACAATCAATAAGCAACAAGAAAAAAGGACCATCCTCAATTTACAATATAAATTCATCCTCTTCATGACTAGGAAACATCAGTCAAGTTCATCATTCAAAGGTTCATTATATACTACAAAGTATTATGGAAAAATGAAAGTAAAATAAAATAAATGAATAAAAATAATAATTATATAATAATACTATGACAAAAAAAGGACATGAAAAAGACCAATATAAAACACGGAAAAACGCAAGGAGGAAGGAAGGCTCCAGGGGGAACAAAGAAAGCAAGCAAAAAGATAATGGGGGGGGGAAGGAGAAAGACTAAGACGACAAGGCAGGGATCCAACAGCTACTGATTTTCTAGCCATCATCTCTATTGAGATTGTTAGGCCTTCTTTCTATCTCAATAGCTTCCCTGAATTTACGATGATGGAAATGAGCAACTTTGGCAACAACCTTGGCCTCCTCTATACAAAGCTGATGCTTCGTCTTTTCCACATGCTCTGCTAACGCTGAAGACTTGGTTCTCCCATGTCTTAGGTCAACTGCATGTTCGCTGATCCTCTGATGGATGGATCGCCCTGTTTCCCCAATATAGGGGGTTCCACAAGAACAAGGGATCAAGTAGACACCTTTCATGTCCTTAGGGTCAACAGGATCTTTCACCGATCAGAGGGATTTACGAATGGTGTTGAGGGGCCTAAAGGTTGAGGGGATATCATACCTCTTGAGGATCCGAACAATTTTGTCTGTGGTTCCTTGAACATAGGGAATATTGATACCTGGTCGGCGTTCTTTCTGTTCTTTATTAATTGACGCATTTTTAGAGGCTTTAAGGAAAGCCTTCTCACCTAGGTGCCTACTGTAGCCATTCTCCACAAAGACATTAAGGAGATGGGATCTCTCCTTATCAAAGCTCTTATTATCAGAAATCCTCAAGGCACGAGTAGCAAGGGTGTTAAGAACACCCATCTTTTGAGCAGGGAAATGATGGGAATCTGCATGAAGATATTGCTCAGTATGTGTTTTCTTCCGGAATACTGAGTGGGAGAGCGAGCCGTCTATATTCTTAGAAATAAGAATATCCAAGAAAGGGAGGCAACCATTGACCTCTTTTTCCATGGTGAACTTAATGGCAGAGGATTGACAGTTGAGATGATTGAAGAAGCGATCCAGTTCCTCTTGCCCATGGGACCAGATGACATTAGTGTCATCCACATATCTTCTCCAAAGCTTGGGAAGGAGACGAGCCGAGGCTAAAGCTTTGGCTTCGAAATCTTCCATAAAGAGATTGGCAACAATAGGGGAAAGGCGGGAACCCATGGCCAAGAGATCAATTGATTAGTACATTTTGAAATCTCCACAATCATTGATTAATACTAATACCACCCCTAAGTTTTCTGAACAATTCTCCTCTACTTTGAGTTCACCATTATTCCCTTCAACTTCAATACCTTCTGAACTCCATTCTGCACCACCATTTACACCTTCACTCCCTCACCAACCTATCATTACTCATTCACCACCTACTAGTCCTATTCTTCATTTTCTACTGCATTAATCCCAAGTATATCAACCCCACATCTGATCCCCTCCCAACCTACATCAACGGAAAACAAATATGCTCCTTTTGTTTTACGTGCCCAACTTCATGCTAAGCCTACAAATTATCAGAGTATGATTCCCTTATTTGATTCTATCGGTCACTACACTGCCCAGAAACATGTAAACAAGATGTTTGACTTCTTTGAACTACATGAAATAGATGAAGCCAATGTCCATATGAGACATTTTTCCCAAACTTTGACTGGTGATGTCAAGAAGTGGTTTAAAGCCTTTCCTACCAACCATATAGAAAACCTAGAAAATTTTCAAAGGTTGTTTATTGATAGGTGGGAAAATAAAAGGAATCCCTTACAAATCCTTTTAGAATATCAGAATATTAAGAGAGGACCTAATGAAATTGTTCAAGATTACTGCACAAGATTCAATACCATATATAATGCAATCCTAGTTAACCTTAGACCTGCACCTGACTTAACTTTAATAAAATTCCCTAATGGTTTTGATACCAATATGTCATACCAACTTAGGGAAAGAAACCCCCCAACATTAGAGGAAATGAAAAGCGTAGTTGTTATTGTAGCAGCTAATTTGTTAGCTAAAAGGGATAGAGTTAGAAATGAAAAGAGAACTGCTAAGGATGAAACTTCACCATGTGATATTAAAATAGATAACTTGGCCAAAAACATGGAAATACTAATGGAGAGAATAGGTAACATGGAAATGAAACCCTAATGGGATAACCAACAAGCACCTCTAATTAGAAACCCAAAGTTCAAAAATAACCAAAACATGGGAAAAAAATGGACCAGATCATAACATAAGGCCTCCTTTTCAAGAAAATTATGTAGAGACGTCTCATTTAGAAAATCCATAGCATGATACACAAATTAACCTAACAAGAATAAATGATGAGGACACCCTTTTTCTAACCCAAGATGAACAGGAACTGTATATTTTGTAGTAAGTATAGGTACTATCTGGTGAATCATTTGATTATAAACAATGATATGACTCTGCTATCTTCGAAGTCCACAAGCAATGTAATCTAAGAATCAAAAGGAATGCATATGTCCCAGGCCAAACCAAGAAAACAACACAAAATCAACCAAAGAAAATAAAAGAAGCCCCTGTTTCAAAGATCCTCCAAATTCTCCCTAGGAAGAACCCAAAACCTTCTGGCCCCATAATTGTAGATATAACCTTTGATCAACCTTCTACTGATCAACCATCCACTTCAATTTCACTTGAAAATCCACATAAAGAGATCCGCAATAAATAAAAATACAATCCTACTCAAATCCCTACTGCTAAAACTCAAAACCTTCAAACTAAAAAAGCCTCTTTACCTTTCAATTTGGGAGCAGAAATAGCAAAGCTAAAGATTCCAGTCCCTTCAATAGAACCAATCAAGAATGAACCTTACAAATCACAGATAAACCAAACCCTAAACATTGTTGAAAATGAGGATTCAATTAACTTGTTTAATGACCAACCAGAACTTATATTTGGTCCAGATGTTAATGAAAAACCATTAGAAGGAGGAGTTCCACCTTTTTACATTAGCCTTAGTATCCACGACAAAATTCTACACAAAGAAATGTTGGATTCTAGGGCCTCTCACAATTTAATTCCCAAATCAGTAATGGATAAATTGAACCTAGACATTACAAGGCCTTACAAAGACTTATTCTCATTTGACTCTACTCAAATAAAGTTTATAGGATTGATTAAAGACCTATGCGTTACTTTATTCCAATATCCTGCCAAAAGCATCCTTATGGACATTGTAGTTGCTGACATCCCACCAAAGTATGGCATGTTTTTATCCAAATCATGGGGAGACAAACATCATGCATTTATTCAACTAGATATGTCATATGCAACAATTTCTATTTTTGGACAACCTAAGAAACTATACAGAGAAACCTTAATGAAATATATGCTAAGTAGCTAGGGTCAGCTTCAAAACTTTCCCATCTAGTCCATACACTTAGGTATTGATTCTTTTATCTTGTATAAGGCTGATCAAACTCAATACAAAAATTTAGATAGTATTGAAATAGAACCAAATGAAATGGAAGTTTCTACACAAAATGAAGCTAACCAGACTACATAAATATTCAATGAACAAGAAGGTCTAATTATTGTGAATGATAAAAAGTTTGTTTCACCAACTAGTGAAAATTATGATCATGAGATATTATGGCACTTATAATTTGATGGATCAGTCAATAGGTTAGGAGCAGGAGTAGGAATGTGGATATATAACTTAGAGAAAAGTTACTCAGAAGGCCATGCATATAGATTGAATTTTAAATATACAAATAATATAGCTGAATATGAAGCATTAATTTTAGGTCTTAAACTAGTTAGGAATCTATGGGCTAAAAGAGTTTCTGTTACAGGAGATTCTGAACTAATTGTAAAACAGATTGATGTTGTATATATGACTAAAGACCCTGTTAGAGTTGGTTTGGTCAGCCCTCTGTCAGAGATCAAAACTCTTTATGCATTTCATGTTTAGGTGTCCCACTCCATTCAATCAGCTACATTCCAATTAGGGCATGCCATAATCTGATGGAGGAAGTCATGCTAGTCATTTCCCTCTTGTCTAGTCCCTGTTGGCTTAAGTCTTTGTGTCAAAAAATAAAAAAGGCCATAATAGTCAAGGTCTGGTCCTTCAATCGACAAAAGTCATTTTCGGTCATTAGGACTAGGAATTGATTAGTTTGGTCTTGAAATATGCCCAGTAAAGCCATCCAGGCCAGAGTGATGCTCGTACAAAGTAATGATCCTCAATCCTCCATCATATTATTGAGAAAAATCGACAGTTCTTCAAAACTCTGTTTTGAAGAAAAGTCCAATAGTGCTATTGGTGACAAAATTTTCAAAAAAGAGGTCAAAAATTAATTTCTTCAGTTTCAATCATGGTTTCCGGGGCTAAAGCACTATGTCATGCAATCCCTGCGAAAAGTGTCGAAAAATTCATCGTTTGAGCTCAAAATTCAAAGAAAAAATGAAAATCAGGGTGTATTAAAGACAGTGAAAAAAGTGTTGAAACAAGACATTAGAAAAGTGGGTTTTTTAAAAAGTTAATTTAAAAAATGACCTCGAAGCCTATATACACAAAAATCACCATAAGACAAGCTCATTGTGCAAGCAAGGCATTGGAAGAAGGGTACAAGGTTGAAGAGTTGGAGAGTTGAAGCGATTTGGAGCAATTTTGGGAAATCTCAGAGCGCGCGGCGCACACAAAAGGGAACGCGGCGCACTCATTGGGCGCAGCACACATAGAGCCTGTCCACTGTGTAAATTTTCCACTGGCGCGGTGCACTAAGGGCATGCGGTGAACTAGGCATTGTGCAGGGCGCACAGGGGTATAAAGCCCAAAAACCATTGAATTCATCCAAAAACTTTATGGGTGCTCATCAAATCGAAAGGTAGGCAACCTGTCTCCACTTTTGCATCAAATTTGAAAGGAATAGCATGGTTTTAGGATTATAAATCAAATGCAAAAATCTTTATAAAGTAAACAAAATAAGACACAGAAAACATGAGGCTAGGGTTTGTGTTATAGTGATTTTGCTGCCAAGGTATTTTCCTACCTACTCCTATCACTAGTTTCCCTATGTCATTTTCCCTTAATCATTACCCTAACACCACTAGAATCATACTCCCTTCCCCCCTTCCTCCTATGGCTCAAAAAATGCAAACCCTACCTTGCCCACAATACCAAACCCTACCCTATTAAAATACCATAAAACCCCTTGTATGTCCCCAAATAAAATATTCCTAAAAACCCCTATCCCAATTATATTATTCCCATCCTAATGCTCCCTTTTCAATTTTCACCTTGGTGGCAGATTGTCAAAGTAAACTCCAGCTTCATTAAAATCAAAGGGCAGCGTAAATTCAACTTACAAAATAACAGTCATCGCATCAGAAGTTTCATCAAAATATGAGGAGGAGACCCACAGTGACACAGCTTTAGAAGAAAGGGCCCACATGAGACATCACTGGAGTGGCAGACATCTTTGGGATGAACCAAACACCCTCACTGAGTTGCAGGCATGCACCCTTTTTATGTCTTGTTTCCAGCACTTAGCATGTTATGAATTTTGTCAAAGGGTGGCAAATGTCAGAGTCCATCATGAGTTGGCCTGTCTTTTTGCACTTCACCTACATGGAGGTCAGTCTGTCTTGGCTGGGGTCACTTTCACATAGACATCCGAAACCATATCAGCGACAACAGGCATACCAAACATTGAAGAATAGTGGCATAATAAGAAGAAGGTGGAGAGGCATCATTATGAGCCTTACATTAAGGCCAACTATTTGAACCAACTCACCAGAGTTTTTCGATTCAGATTTTTTAGAGATGAGTATGCCCCACTCATGAAATTGATCATGAAGTATTTCAGTTGTGAGGGGAGGTTTTCTCGCCTTTATGCCTATCAAATCAGGTTGCTCATGCATTTTAACAGGGTGTGGATGATGAACCTCCTGTTTCTCATTTGTGGTAACATAGAGAAGATGAAAAACTTCATGCAGCACAAGACCCCTCGATAGCAGCTAAACAGTGTTTATCATTTTTCTCTTATCTGGATTTTGGTGGACCATCAATTGGGATTGCAGGGTATTGCTTGGGAGGACTTCATATCCCGTGATTTCTCCAACACTCCATAGGGTAGGGTTTGGTATTGTGGGCAAGGTAGGGTTTGCATTTTTTGAGCCATAGGAGGAAGGGGGGAAGGGAGTATGATTCTAGTGGTGTTAGGGTAATGATTAAGGGAAAATGAC
>Ga0115856_100380_pt3 | contig 14673 bp, 12 predicted proteins | sample InSIn4gowninarea_FD_83870 | JGI IMG/M metagenome (GOLD analysis project Ga0115856, IMG submission 83870)
ATGCGGTAAAGGACTATCTTCGCCGTATTAATGCCAGAATCCCTCATTTTGAGACTATGGAAGATTCAGACTTGCATTACGTGAAGATGATCAACGCTGGCGAGCGTGTCATTGTTAACCAGTGCGCTTTCAACTACCTCTCACAGCGAATTGTTTTCTACCTGCTCAACTTGCACACCAAGTCACGTCAAACTTACTTTGCCCGTGCAGGAACCACTCGTGATGAGGATTCTTACAAAGCCGACGCCTCACTCTCCGAGGAGGGCATGGACTACGCCAAGAAGATGGGAGACACTATCAACAAGCACCGCGAGGAGGAGCGCAAGAAGCTCGTGGAGAGAGGAGCACCTGAAAGCACTGCGCTGAAGCCGCTGACAATCTGGACATCTACTAGAAAACGCACCGTAGAGACTTCAGGTCATCTTGCTACGCTTGGCTACAAAGTGCGCCAAAGATCTCAAATGAGTCAGTTGAACCCAGGCGTCTGCGAGAAGTTGTCGGAGGAGAAGATTAGGAATCTGTATCCTGAGGAGGTGTCAAAGCACCAGGCTGATCCCTACCATCATCGTTACCCTAGAGCCGAGGTATGTTGTATATCATTCCCATGATCTTACACATTAACTTACAACTGTAGTCATACCACGATTTGGCGGTCCGCCTTGAACCCATCATTCTTGAGCTCGAGCGCGAACAGAACGACCTGCTGATCATTGCTCATGAGAGCGTTCTCCGCGTGCTTTACGGTTACCTAATGGCCTGCAGTGCCACTGACATTCCCAAGCTGCAATTCCCTCGTGATGAGATTATCGAGGTAAACAGAACAATCCTAAATGCCATTCCTGTATCCTAACTTCTACACAGATCATTCCAGCATCCTACAGCAACGAAGCACGTCGTATTCACATCCCAGGCCTTCCCGCACGCCTCATTCCCGACTCGCCTGACGACATCAAAATGCCAGCCCCTCCTTCCGGAGTCATGACGCCCTTCTCTGGCATTGGTACTCCTGCCGGTTTCACAACTCCTGTTGGTACAAGGACTCCCGCTGGTGTCAGAACGCCTGTAGGCAACGATGGAACTAAAGAAGGTGGTGTTCAGCCCGCTGTCGATGTCAAAATCCACCCCGCTGAGTAGCATGACGTGGGTGTGGCTGATGATGATTGGGAGTGAGCGAACGGTGGAAAGGCAGAGAGTGATGACGGAAATGCAGGTATTGATGACGGCAAGAAGACAAGGCGTCTAGTGACCACAGAGAGCCGTGATGAAACGGTAAACAGTCTCTATGCGCAGCGATAATGGAGAGATGCTTTAGTGAACAAGTGCGTTTTATACCATTCTGAATCAAACTCTTGGTCTTTCGACATACGATCGCGCTGATTGATGGCGCAAATATACTATAATCTTATGCCATCCTTATCATCGAATAGAGTTCTCATCAAATACATGTTTGTTGATATCGAGGAGCCTCTGGAGTGTTGGTTCGTAGTGGCAAAGGGGGAACCCTGGTCATCTAGAGCTGTTTACGCATTTATACTAGCTTATGTCACACCGTTAGTCCAATGCCTGCTCTTGTGATGGGCTGATCGTTAAATCCTAGGTTTGAACGAGTGAATCTGAATTACAAATTTGAGAGCTTGATGCGTATGTAGTATCAGTTACCCATCGACATCTTCGTTTGCCACAAGGTGTTTTTTGAACATGGGCAATCGCGAGCATCGTTAGACGATGCCAAAGAATTATATTGGTTGATGACAATGACTATAGGTATAACCAAGCGAACACTATAAGAACGAATGACACTGCTCACGATCCCAGAACTGACTTATCCAAATAGACCACACCCTATCCTTCCCTACTTGTTCTTCTCACCACTCTTCTTCTTTTTCTTCTTTTCATTCCTCTTCTTTTTCTTGTCTATGGCTTTTTGACTCCGGACTAACATTTGTACCACGTCACCCCGTATTGTGGTATCGGAAGACATTCCCGAATCGTCATCATCATTGTCCACCCCCTCGTAGCCATCTAGGTATTCCTTTCGATGGCTATCCCATTGATCAGGAGGCGTCAGACATCTCATCCACAACTCCGCAGTTACGGCGTCATACGATGTGTGCTTAGTCTTTCCCATGCAACTCTTCTAGAGTCGGTCGAAGTAGTTCCGATCAGGGCTGGGGTCATCAGCAATTATTCCACCTGACGTGTTGATCTCGGTGCCGAATATCAAAACGCCCAGTTGGCGAAGATACCATGTAGTTTGCCCATCATCTTTACAGTATTTGTCCAGCATGTCTTCTTCAAGTTTGAGCATGAGCTGACATCTGCCTACGCCCTCGGCCTTCCTTTCGCATCTCTCTTGCCATCCCGGAGACCACCATCTCGGCAAGACATTCTGTTTTCTTGCGAGCTTCGTAAATTCTCGGTAATCATCGAGAGGCTTGTTATTAGGTCCACCAGCATATATACCACGGCTTTTGTTCTCGTATTTGTGTTCGTCATCAAGACGTAGACGGTACGTGTTGATGAGAAGTTCGAAACCGTCCTCTTCGACCATCTCGTGGAACCAATCTAAAGAAAAGACTCTCACCTCGTCATCGACAGGAACAACGTTGCGAGGGTCGACAAAGTTGCCGGAAGCGTCGAACGGGCTATCGAAGAGTCGAGGAGGGAGCGGCCAATTTATGATCTTCTGCAAGGGATATAATTCGTTCTCCCAGATATACCGACACACAGTCTTGTGGCTTGTGTATCTTGTGTCACAAGCTAGAGAACATGTTGCTGCTTTACCGCACTTGTTGCAAGATTCGAACGGCACGTCTGGATTTTCATTTCTCTTGCCGCATTCGACGCAAATATAAGGAAGCTGATACCTCATATCTTGCACCATGTCCCACTTCGCGCGGACTGGGCACGCTGTGAGCATGAAACAACGATCAAACTGGAGCAGGACATACCAATTGGAACATGATATCTCTGTAACAATGACTGAAGGAGCGGCGTGTGGATGTACCGCTTCAGAAAACTTTCAACGAATGAGTCGTCGTTTGCCGTATCGAGCACAGTTTTAGTCCAATTCAAGACATAGCGTGAGCTATATTCGTCCGTGTCATCTAGCGTCGGAAGATTGCCAACGAGACCTTCAGCATTGAGAACCTCCTTGAGAGATTCATGGGAATCCCCAGGCCTGAGCCACGGGATGCAATGTTTCTCTAAGCAGCGTTTTGATATCAGTGACGGAGGCAGAAGAGCAAGGAGGAAATATATATACCGCGTGGATTATGTCCAGCCAATATAAGTAACGGGCCCACCCTGCTATCCTCCAGCTCAACCGTATGTCGTGAGACTGTGCTCGCATTTTTTTTCTGACTCTCATCCATAGCTACACTGATTTCTGAGTCGGGATTCTGATGGTGTGTATCCGTGATCGTATTTGATTCAAATCTTTGACGCACTGAACACTTGCACGAAATGGAGAAGCGATAATAGTGTTTGTCAGAATGATACAATGAGTGTTCTTGGCCGATAGCAATGTTTGATATATGGAGATGGCTGAGATCTGTTGAATTCGTGATGAAGAGCAGAGATTATCACAGACCTTAGGCCAAAGACCCCTTGCACCTTCCTGATGCTGGAAAAGGGTTCAACAGAGGATAAATTCCACGTGCATGTCATGCAAGTATCTTCTTCTCTCGTGTTTGTGATCATCGATTTCGACGCCTTTCAAGCTCTCATGACAGACATTTGAGATAAGACCAGGAACTAACATCAGCATTTATATCTGGGTATCACTTACACTATCTGCCCGTAGCTATTTCACCAAATCATAGTACTATTTCGCATCAAGAAATCAAGATCTGCGGAAGCTCGTCTTTCTCGACATCAGAGCGACCACTTTCAACAGCAGCAGGGCTACGGCCTCTCTCGGCACCAGAGCCGCTATCGATGTCTTGGTCCATATCGACATCACCCTCTGCATCGATTCCCACCTCGGCTTCCTCCTCTCGCGCCTTCATCTCACTTTCGAGTTCTTCCTCTGCACTTTCCTTCTTCGCCTCTTCATGCGCCTCAGCCTGGCCAGCTTCTTCTTTGCCAGAGTCCTCGTACCACTCTCTGTCAACCCATCTCTCAACAAATCCTCTAGCTCGCTCACCCATGGCAAAGTAATCAGGATTCTCGGCAGGCGTGAACATGTGAACGTGCGCACCCGTCTCGCTCGTAGCCTTTGCATTGGTACAACGGACCCAAGCGCCTCTCTCTCCAGTCTTCTTCTTGTTACTTTCAGCAGTGGATATCTTGCGCCTCTTGCCTGGACTAGGACTGTCACTCCTAAGGACTTCTTTAAGCCCCTTCTTTGAGCCTTTCTCTGGTACAACGCAGAAGGTCCTCTGCTCGCCCAGAAACTGCGCCGAGTATTTGGTCTGGCCAATCTTGTCGTTGCCAAGATTGGTGTAGAGAATGGCGAAACCAACTCCGTGACTAGTCTCCATTGCCACGACCTTTTCCACTCGCTGGGTTAGCTCGGCGCCTCGTGCGAGACAGCCCACGAATTCCAAGTGGGAAAAAGCCCAGGCCCAGCCCTCGCTTATCTGTTCTTTCTTCATCCATACTCCTGCTCCTGCTGCTGCTACAGCACCTGCTCCAGCGGCCATCATGGCATAACGACCCCATTTTCCCCAGCCGCTTCCATTTGGTGGAGGCAGAGCGCCTGCTGATGCGGAAGGATTGGGTGTAGCGGTGCCGGATGCACTCGAACCAAAGATCTTTTGCGCAGTAGCGTATGCTTGATATGCTGCGGCTGCCGTGTTGTAATGTTCTTCTGCGCCATGAGCGACAACGCCAGGATGTATGCCGAGGTAAGGTGTGTCGAATGCGAGAACAGCTTGGATGGCAGGAAAGAGAGGGCTGTCATGCGGTTCGTCGTCATGAATAGGATTTGTGCGTGATTCAGGAGGTGGTGCCGAGGACGAGCGAGCCGCGGCATCCGCTGTAGGAGGTCGTAGGTTTGTGCTTCTCGTTGATTCTGAGGTGGTGGTGGTCCCATTGTTGGAAGGGAACTCTGGAGGTGGAGTCGACGAGGTTTTGTTAGCAGAAATGGGTAAGTCGCGTGAGATGGAGAGGAGAGTCTCGGCAGCTACAATGCCACCCATTGAGTGTCCAACCAGAATTACTCGGACGGAGGGATTGACAGTGGGAGAAGGGGTGTTGGCGGCCACTTCGAGATCGATGACCTTGTTGGAAAGCCTGGCCAAGATAAGCCAATGGACAACAGAAAGGCATACAATTCATCTAAACTAACCATTCTTTGAACTTGTCGACTGTTTCGTGCAAGTCTCCTCGTGTCTCGAATTTGGGGTAAACGAGAGAGAGAACGTTGACTTTGGGTAGAGAATGGGAGCAGAGGGCAGCGAGATGATTAGGAAAGTCACGAAAGGTATTGTCTCCGCCCTGTGGGATAGATTAAAGGTGTACTTGACGCGATTCATGTATCCTATCTCACCTTGAAGCCGTGAATGAATACTAGAACAAGTGTCTTCTTCATTGTGTCGGTTTCTCGGATATATGAGCTTGGTAACTGTCTATCCTAAGCTCTGGCGATAATATCATACAGACTAGGGGTCGCATACATCAATCCATTGATTACAATTCCGTGCAATCCCGACCTCGAGGTGTGGAACAGTTGGACTTGAAGATTACAGAGTAATACCGTGATGGCAATGACGTATATATGCAGGAACACAACCGCCAAATGCACGCCAAGACAAATTCATCACCTGCATCTCATCTCAGCTATCGCATATTCCTCTCTCAATCACACGACACAAACAGTTCATGATACCACGATAACCAATTCCTTTATTCAAGAAAACTTCCACAGAATACAACCGCGATCATGTCACACCCACAAGCACCAATCCGAGAACCAACCCCTTCAGAAACAAAATCCTACGCAACGACATTGCACCGCGCCGCAATCTTCACACTAATCATATGTCCCTGCCTAGCGGCCCTCCCACCGCGGAAATTCGACACGTACACAGTCGGACTCGTCGGACTGACGGGCTTCAGCGCAAACTACCTTTTCAAAGAGTCACGCGGCCACAGCATCTGGCAAGTGATTGGAGGTTCGAAAGCAGAGAATATGCGCAAAGAAGCCGTTGGTGATGGAGATGGGAGCCTACCCACCGAGCGGGCGCGGGAGTTTCAGAGACAGATGAGGGAAAGGAGGGCTGCTGAGGGGAGGCCCATGCCCAAAGCTGAAGAGAAGGAGGTGGGTAAGGGGAGTATTATTGAGCAGGTCTATTATGGGAATGAGAAACCTGAGGGTTGGAAGGAGAGGAGGTTAAGAGAGGATAATGAGAAGTTGGCTCAGGGAAAGGGTTATGGTGATATTATCCTTGAGCAGATTTGGGACGTTTGGAACTGGGGCAAGACTGGTGATGAGAGTGATGGGAAGAAGAACTAAGAATGGCGGGGTTTGGTCCATCTCTAGAAACCCCTCGTTGGGCTGTAAGACTACGTAAATGGGGATCGGTAATAGGCGATGGCGTCTGTGGTTGCGTTTGTGGTTCTGGATCGTACTGGAACATTACTGGAGGTCGTACTAATGGTTTCAAAATGTTGATGGATCATCCACGCCCATCCTTGAATATCGTTGTAGAGCTTGGATGGCGCATACAAGTAAACCTATCAGGTCTGAACATGACAGAAGTCTATTGTTTTCCATGCAGGCGTCTCTTTCGTATTTGGAAAGGACCTTTGAGAACAACGGAATACTCTCTCAACTTTGTCTAAAGTAGACCGCATCACCAACAGAGTAGGTCAGGCATCGACCCATTCATAAACCTGGTGGTAAGAGCATATGTGTTGATGTAATGGCAATACTTAAAAGCCTGATCCTGAACACTCATACCTTCCTCAATTCTTCAGTAAGTTGTTCCGATATTTTTGTCATATACCTACCATCTTTCCCCCGATTTGCTCTCTTCAAGCTTGAAAGAAAGAAACAACACACACACCCTCCTTATCGATGCTCGAGCGATCGAAGCATGTCTTGTTCCTTCCATACTTTCCAAAGCACGCTCACGACTTACCGAATCTTTCCCCTCGGAACGCAGATATGTAACAACAGCCGCGAGCCATCTCACCCACGCAAGCACCACTCATACCAAAACATACTTCCAAACTCAGATTCAACAACCGCTGTTTAGCAACGAGCAAAGGCTTCGAACGAAACCAAAAAGAAGATGGCAAAAAGAACTCATGAATCAGGCAAAAAAAGGCTGACATTGGCTATCTACTCCCACTTCTCCCCAACCCACACATAATCCTTCGCATCCTTAGCATCTTTAGCATCTTTTGAGCAAGGGATGGAGTGGTAAACATGGAGTTTTGGACGGCTTGGGTGACACCGCTCGCAAGTCCCCAAGGCGCAATTGACGTAGCTTTTGCATACACCGAAATAGGCGCATTTGTGGTCGGGTGTGTTTTCCTCGTGTGCTATGCGCTGCTTGTCCATCACGTTTCCTCTGTAGGCCATGTCGTTTGCGATGCCAAAGATCGATGACTTTTCTTGCCACGATGCGGGAATCTTTTTGATTGCTTCTTCTTTAACGAGTTTGGTCTCTCTCGTGGAGGAAGTTCGCGAGTAGTGGTAAGCAGTGCGATGAATCAAAGGGGCGATTGGAATCCCTGCCGATGTGTACGTGACTTCCCCCAGATAATTCGATCCGCAGGCATACTCGCGTGGTGAGATGCGTCCTTCGGCCTGCGACTGATCAGTCTACCGCAACATGAAAGAATAATCCTACAGCTGAATTGCTGCTATAACGATAGTTCGAATCGAGAACTATAGCAAGGAAAAAGAACAATATCACATACGAGACAGAATCCACATGCGTCATCAGCTTGCATGATCCAAGTGTGGCAGACGGAGAAATAGGTGCATCTGCGTTTTCGATGTGATCCAGGACCTGGAGATATAGAAGAGGTTCCGTGGTTCAGGGGGAACGTGTGGACTGGACTAGAAGTCTGCAAAAGACTTGCAGACATGGTAGTGGTGAAAGTCTTTATTTGATCGTGAAGTGTAAGTCGAAGAAGAGATATACAGTAGATTGATGAATGTGTGAATTTTGAAGTGATATACCACGTGGAATGTGAATATGGACTAGTAGGATGAATGTGAGCCTTCCATTGCACGAAACCTACGGAGGTCCAGAGTGCGTGCTTGGAACAAAAGGAGTGCTATCAAAAGTGTGTTCTGGCTCATTCTAGTCCTTTTCAACAAAGATCATGTTATGGCTGGCGGGTTCGAACCTTGAGAAGGTAGTCATGAAAGTGTTCCTGTTGATAGGTTCCGACAGTTCTCAGACGTCTGTATCAAGGATACAAAGATGAGCAAAGTTTCCAGCGATGTGCTTGTGCCACGAGCGTCATTCTTGAGTCTTCTATCCATTGTGCTGTCTCCATCTTCGACTGGACTCAGTGAGATGCTGCAAGGCATGTGGCGCTCTTTTTGGAAGCAAGCGACCCCTCGGACACTTTGAGTAAGGTTCATAGACTGAGGTAAATCGTCAGGCGAGTTTGCACAATTACCTTTCCACCACAGTAGAGTTGTGGACAGCGTCACCGCTCAGTGAATCAACAACCGCGTATTTTTGTCTTTTTCTTTCCCAATTCCATTTCCATCTCCATCTTCTTCCACCAGCTAACGATCTCTAGCAGATCTTCAGCGCCTATCTGTCTCTGGTACAACATCAGGACATCCAATCTTTGAATCTGTCCTTGCGTTTGTCACCTTGACTTCCCATACTACGGCTCATCCACCCTCGCATTCGATTTTGTGTAGTCGGAGCTGAGTTCGTCGTGGTAGATCTGTTGTAGAGCATAGGTCTAGGTGCTGAGGATTGATTGCGTACAGGACGACTTGGAGTTTGAGGGAAGGAGTCTGGTATGCTGGTCTCTAACGACGTTGGGGATGGTTAACTCGTTCCTGATATGCCGAGCTCTGGTGAGGAATCAGCCCTGGTCCTTCTGGCAGACGAGGGCAGATTAAGTTCGCGCTCAAACCTTTTTCCAAGCTCTTCTCGGGGGACTTTGTCTTTGGACACATATACTATGGCAGATTCGAGCTCAGACTTTTGGAGCTCTTCTTCCTTCTGGAGTTCTTCTTCCTTCTGAAGCTCGTCGTCAATCTGAAGCATGACCTCCCAAGCGCCTCGTACCTTTCGAGGATGAAGGTAATCATCGATGACGCACCAGAGAGAAAGCAAACGGTCAACTTCTGTCTCAATGATGTTCATAAGACTCATTGATTGTGAAGAATACTGGGGAAGCTGCTCCATCGCCTTCAAAATCTCTTCGAGACTCTCGGTTGCGAGCTTGAGGAGCGCTTTATCAGGTCCTTGCTCCAACCCAACCAGCACGCCATCAGTACCAGGGTTACCTCCTGCCCACTCTATCGCTGAACCTAGCTTCGTGAAGTCGCTCCGCGAGAGGGCGGTCGTAGCGACCAGGGCCAGTATCTTTAGCTCTGGCGACATCGTTAGCCGCGACTCTGATGGTTTTGCACAATTCAGTAAGGTGGCCGTCCCCCATCGTACAGACCTTGTTCGTCCGCAGATGTGTAGGCGTGGCCGATGAGTTCAGGGTTGAATCTGGTTGGATACAGAACGGCGTCGCTGTATGACTGCTTTGTGCAAGATGTCGCGAATTCCAGGATTATAGTAGATCAGGCTGTAATATTGTACACTGCGAGGTTGTGAGGTTCAAAGAGATAAGCGTAAGGTCACGCATTCGTAGTAGATATTCTGTTGATATGCCTTATAACTCCAAGGTCTGCGATTAGGTAGGCATCAAGCGAGCCAATAAGGAGAGCGTAGTTCATAATGCAAGTAAGGTACTAACAAAGAAAAACTAGCCGATGACTGGTATATATATCAATCACACTCCCTTGTCGTCGGCATATAGGTTCCAGCCCACAATCTGAAATTCTCAGAGGAGACGTAATTACTTCCATGTATGGATTACCTTGCATGTAATAATTTGTTCAAATCCGAAAGCCCTCACTTACAGCGGAGCAGAGGGCTATGATCGTACACCATGTGTGCGCAAGAGGTAGTAAGCATATGAATAGCCGAGATTTCTTGTCTGATACCTGCATGCTGTATCCTTCTCTGACTTCTCTGCGAATTGAATAACGTCGAAATCCCCATCAACCACTACTATTGTTGTTCCCACTTCTAGCACACAACAGATACACAGACTCCGCTGGAAATTTTGAGAACGCCCCTAAAACTGTCAGCAGAATGTCAATCTTAAGGTGCAATCTCGATGTTCTCAGCGCAACTAAGGTGTCTAACAGATGCTAGGTATAGTAACAGACGTTTCTGCGGTTGAGGGAGATTCCAATGTGTTTGACATTGATCGAATAAATTCGGTCATAGCGTTTAGCGAACAATTCAAGAACTTTGACCAAAATCAACGCAGACTGTATCTAGACGTACAGTCTTTCGTGGAAGTAATGTCTTGTAGCAAAAGAAAGAGTAAGGGAGCCGCCTAATAACTGATATTCGGTACGAGGAACCACCGAAGTCTAAAAACCGGTTCAGAAGTCTTGGGACCGACCTAGAGTAAATGCACGAAGAGTAAACCACTAAGACTTTGCACCGGATGTACTGTACATCGTATATTAGAGATGTTGTCAAAAAAGTTTCGGTTTAGGTTTCGAACCTATTTCGAACCGTATATGAAAATAAAGTCCGTGAGGTTCAAACCTCATCTCGAGCGGTAAGGCTGGCGTTGTACGAGGTAGCATAAGGGAGGGATTATCGGGCCATATAAGATCTTATGCTGCGATGAGGTAGCCTTCTCCGCTGCATCTATGCATATGTTTAGCATAACTATGCATCGTAAAAAACTACGCTCTACGCTTTAGTTTACTCGCAGCGATCACCTAACATGGTACTCGTCTAAGGTTCGAGATGAGTTCGAGATACGCTCGAAACTTCATGGCAACCTCTCTATCATTGTACCTAGTGTAGGTATGGCCATGCAGCCGAGGTCTTTACCGAGCAGCCTATCTCACAAATTACCTTGCTTTGAGGCTTTGACCCAACCAGGACGCCACTTTGAAGGATTACTGCACGCTAAAAATACTTCAGGTTTATGGTTACTGCACTCCCAAATTCAAGGATCATACATATGATTGTGATACCCCGCACTTGAGGCAGACCTACAGTGAGGTCCTGACGGTCTGATCTTGCAATGAAATCTCCCACTTGTGAGCACTGAGCACTGTCAAGAATCACATGAGTCAGACGTCTCAAGCTATATAGAACAAGAAAACGCTATCTGGCGTAGTGTTGTTAATACAAGAGTCTTGCCGCTGCCACATCCTAGTGGTGTCCTGGCTGTTCGCGACATTCTACCACGTCGACCATCCCTCGATATGCCGAGCAACGATCGTCAAGATGGCTTTGATCTGTGCAAGTAATATCATGTTATAGGTTGCAACTCTCTAACATCATACAGCGGATTATCCTTCCTTGGGCTCTCAATCATTCTTGCAGTACTCTCATAGGCCTAGCAGCTGTGATCTAGGTCATCAAAAAGACGTCTCAAAAGTCGGCACTACAGTATTCACGGATGCCAGTAATGACGAGCTCAATGGCCTCCTTAAAATTGAGGATCATGGACGATCGAAATCAGATATCATTGACCAGTGGTGGCTGCTAGAATGGGGACTTTGCCTCGTTTCTGTGCTTTCTATAGTAGCAATTGTGTTATTGCTGATCAAATATGATCACCAACCTCTTCCTAACTGGCCACGACACATCACTATTAACTCGCTCATTCCTCTTCTTGGCACCGTTTCGAAAGCCATGATGTTGATAGTGGTCTCTGCGGGTATGTACTTGTGTTATAGCCACGGCTCTGCTATGCTTACTGGCCATTGTAGGACTTGGTCAACTGAAGTGGTTGTGGTTTCGCCAGCGTCGCCCTCTACAAGAGCTTGATTTGTTCGATCAAGCAAGTAGAGGTTTCGTTGGCTCTTTGCAACTTCTTTACACCCTGCCTATATGGTACGTTTACATTCCTTTATAATGCACCTTTACGGACTCCTCTTCTCGAAGTAGTGTACATGCCCTGATTCGGGTGTCAACTTTTCTCTAATCGTATGAGTGCAGGCATCCCGGAATACTAGGGGCGCTCATCACCATGGTTGCAATCAGTATGGGTCCTTTCATCCAGCAAGCAGTCCAATATTATTCTTGCGTTCAGCCCCAGCCAGGCCTGAATGCTTCTGTCCCACGAACCAGCTACTATAGTCCAGCAGACACCCACGTCGGTGCTGGATCTGCTGCCCTGAACCTTCCAATGAAAGGTGTGATATTTGCAGGCATAATGAACCCTTCCGGCAATACTGAAATACCGTTTACGTGTTCAACGGGAAACTGTACATTCGAGAGCCCCTACACGTCTCTGGAGATATGCAGTAGCTGCCAGAACGCAGCCTACTACATGCAAAACTCGTGTGCGAATGTCAGTAAATCACTTGGGAGATCCTCGAATGGAACAAAGATGTCTGGCCAGCAGTTTTCATGCTCAACAACGGCACCTAATGGCTTATCCTTGCGGCAACCCCCGACGGGAAACGGCTGGACAGTCATGGAAACTGCTTCTAACAGAACCAACTTCACTGACACAGCTTTGGATACGTTAGGGCTTGGTTTCGCCAATTTTTCGCTCATCTCCTTTACGAATTCGACCTGCACTACGGAGTGGACTAGTGGAGGTCCCAGGAAGCCAGAAACGGACTGTATTGTGCCTACCGCCGTCTTCGGCTCAGACGAACTACGTAAAGCCGCAAGTGATAGGTCAGGAGCAACGACATTTTATAATTCTTTGGCGGTGGAATGCACGCTTTCGTATTGTCTACGAACCTACAACGCATCTGTAAAAGATGGAGCCCTGCACGAGGAACCCGTCCCGGTGACTATGGTGCCATTGCTACAAAACAATCTGCCGTCGAGGATGATGGAAGGAAATCTGCTTGACTATATCGCTGTCCCTTGCTATGTCAAAGGCGTACCTCTCGGAATACCAGAGATTACGCAGGGAGCGTTCGATGGGGGAGTGTCCATTAGGTTCAATGACACAAACTCAACGATCCCTCAAGAATGTCTCTACACAGTGCAGTGGATAGATTACCAGGCAATGATGGGCTATTTCGGATCATCTGGTTTGACAGAAGCCAACTTCTTCACTGGAGCCGGTTATCCCGGTTATTTTGACGACATTGCTCCCGATTATCCCTACGTCTTCAAACCTCAATGGTTACAGCCCTTGTTCAGCAACGCCGAAGCCAATTTCTCGAGTGTAAGCAAGGCGTTTTCGGACTTGGCTGAAGCAATGACTACACATCTACGTCGGTCGGGCACCAACAGCACACCGGCGCAGGGCATCGTATGGAAGAACGAGACCTGTGTACGTGTTGTCTGGCCCTGGATCACCGTTCCAGCAACTTTGATAGTGGCGAGCTTTATCTTTCTCATCATTGTCGTTATCATGAGCCGAGCACAAGCTAAAGACCACTCGTGGAAGTCTGGTGCGCTGGCATTGCTCTTCCATGGCTTCGATCACGAGACTCGACAGACTTTTGGTCCTCTTGATAGCAGCAGTGATATGACCCGCGTGGCGAAGGATGTAAAGGTTGAGTTGGTTCGGACGAATAATGGCTGGAAATTTATGAGGTAGCTGAAGGATTTAGATCGTTGTTCGCCTGTAAGCTCATGGTATAGCCAATGTAAGTGCTGTGTTTGTATTGTATGGTTTCACAAGTATAATCACGTACGGCCATAGGCAGCTGAAAACTGGGCATCCCGTCCGCTCTGCCATACATAAGCAGTTGACCGGCTGATTAGTACTACGGTGGGTGACCACGTGGGAATCCCAGCTGCTGTACGTTTTCCTTTTGACATTCTTCTTGTGACCCGAGCAACTGCATTGGTTAGAGATTTCAACATTTTGTATTGCCTATGTAACACTTGCCTTCCATTTTGCTAATCTATGTTTCTCCTTACGTGTCGATCTTGAAAAGCTGATAACATAAATCTGAATCAACACAATGAAAAGCCCAAGCATCTAATAGAGTAATCAAAGCCTTGTGCAGGCCAACGCCACTATGCCCTATGATACGCTCTCATAAGTCTTTCATACTCTGCAATGCGTCGCGCATTTTCTCTCTTCTCCACGTCACCCGCCTGGAGTCTTATGCGAGTTGGTCGCGGAACCTCCAGCAGCCGTGGATATTCTGGCGGCGGACCTTTCTGCGGGAGGTGGTTGTTGTAGCTATGGCTGTTGCCACTGTTGATATTGTTGTTATTGTAGCTGTCGCTGACAGCCTTCTTCAGATCTTCAATTTCGTCGATGTGGCCTGCATTCTTGAAATTCAGCTGACCTATCTCTTGTTGTAATCTTGTCAACTTCTCGTCGGCGGAAGACGTAGAGGCATTAAGCTGGCTTCCGAAACGTCGAGCGAGCTCAGCTTGTTCTCTGGAGTTCTTGAATAAAGGAATTGGTTATCGTGGTATCATGAACTGTTTGTGTCGTGTGATTGAGAGAGGAATATGCGATAGCTGAGATGAGATGCAGGTGATGAATTTGTCTTGGCGTGCA
>Ga0115856_100499_pt1 | contig 14664 bp, 8 predicted proteins | sample InSIn4gowninarea_FD_83870 | JGI IMG/M metagenome (GOLD analysis project Ga0115856, IMG submission 83870)
TTGTGTGATGTTTTCTGACGAGTCCAGGTTTAGCTTGCAGTCTGATTCTCGCCGGACTTTCATATGGAGAGCGTCAGGTACCCGTTACCACCAAGAGAACACCATTGAACGACACCGTTACGGTGGTGCAGGATGGCTCGTTTGGTGAGGAATTATTCTTGGTTCCAGAACTGACCTGCATGTTCAGAGTGTAACGATGACAAGCCACATCTATCGGGATGTCATTCTGGAACAACATGTACGTTTGTTTCGGGGCGCCATGGGGGCTGAATTTCTGTTTATGGATGACAATGCCCGTCCTCACCGTGCAAACATTGTAGACGAATGCCTTCAATCGGAGGATATCACCCGTATGGATTGGCCAGCATGCTCACCGGACTTGAATCCAATAGAGCATGTGTGGGATATGCTTGGCCGACGAATTGCAGCCCGTCAACCTTCTCCCACCTGTCTACCGGAACTTCGGAGGGCATTGTTTGATGAGTGGTGTAATATTCCCCAAAATCAGATTGATAATTTGATACTCAGCATGCCTAGGCGTTGTCAGGCCTGTATTGCATCCTCCGGGAGGCATACTCCGTATTAACCATCATACTAACAATGTTATACTGTTTTTTGTAAATAGGTTCTTTTTTTAAATTTGCTCCAAGGAGTAAAAATCGCAATTTTTATTAATTATGTCAAATATATAGCATCTTTTTTGCTCTTTACCTTTTGTTTGATAAATAGACTTTACAAATAAGTCAAATTTGTTTTGCTTCTGTCTTTTTCTTTGCCTAAACTTCATTATCCTTAATTTATGGACATAAGTGTAAAATAATTAACCGTTTCAAAATAAGCTATTATCTGACTGATTAATTTTTCTAATGTTCACAAAGTTTCAGCAAAATTTTTTATTATTTTGATTTTATTGTAAACTTTAAACAAATCAATCTTGAATCAGTGAAACAATGCGTTAAAAAATCAATTCATACGTAACCGTTACGTATCGATATTGTAATGTGGCGAGATCCAAATATGGCCTCGAAAAACAAAATCGGGGTAGCAAGTAAGCTTGCAAAAGGTTTCCAATTTATTTCCAGAGCTTTCATTGACAAGGTTTACAACGTAAAGAACGTGAGAACGGTTAATACAATTAGCTTAACAACATAAGCCTTATAAGAATTGTGATACAAAGATTACAATTAATTAAAATCAGTGTTTACGCAAGACAGAAACATTCATTGTGTCAAATAGGAGTCTTTTGCTATTTATTACATGGTTGCGAACTTGTTATTGAGAATCCTCTGAAAAGCTTTAGCCTTGTCACTGATAAGACTAAAAGAAATGCTGTGAAGACTTGAATTACGATTTGGGAAATAATGTAAATATTTGTGAAGGATTTCATAAATTCAGATTAACAATGAAGAGTTTTGTACTGATAGGGCAAAACGTAAAAGTTGTGGAATGCAGTGGAGTCGATATGCTGGCAGAGTGTGAACTGGTTGTAATATTGCTACAAATGTATTATTTAGCTTCTCTGCAATAAACGGACCCTTGCACTGAAGACCGTTTTACGTTAAAGTTAAAACTGAACTCAATATAAGGGCCTTATATAATGAAAAATGCTAGACGGCTTGGCGACGAAACCTTTGCGAACATGGCGATTAGATTTGGCGACCTTTGCGATTAAATTTGGCGCCAAAATCTTAACTAGGATAGACCAACTCCCGAAGCTTTAGAACCAAAATAAACGAAGATGCAATAGGCTTACTATAGAGAAATTTCTAGGATCGTCCAGACATGGAAGGTTCCCGCTTATTTTATCAGATAAACTTTTATACTTTCCTAGATGATATTTTGGGTTTAACGCTTGTGGACACATACATGTGCTACGCAAACCAAACCAATGAACTGTACTAGACGAAGAAAGAAAAAAATCGTTAATTCAATCCGAAGCATCATTTGATATTTTGTAGACCCGTCATGTGCTAGGTGTATATGTTGATGGGAACTGAGATTTCTACAGTATGCAGATTACAGAAGTGATTGGAAAAAAATGAGTAAACTTCTTATCTAAAATACTCTTGGGTAATTAGAGAGAGCGTTGACACTGGAATAGATACTACTGAGGATTACCTCCTACCACGAATAAGCATGAAATGCATATTGTTCAGATCCATTTGTGGATTTTACTCCTTGTCCTATTCAAGATAATGCTGGATCATTTTGATATGTATGATAAATATGAAAACTAAATTTCAAAATATTCGTAGACAAAACATACACGCGTTGATATTAAATACATACATTCCTGTTTAATGATTCATTTGACCATCAAATCTTGAGTTTTATAACCTAAAATCAAAAAAAAAAATCATACTGTTCATATTACATACCTAAAGGAAGGAATTACATACATACCTGAAGTAAGATTTTCCATTGGGATTACTTCAAGTGATGAGCTATAGGCTTTGTGACTTCAGTCCGTCTTTCATTTTTAAAAGCATTTTATACTGGGTTTATCCTCAAGGAATTATTCAAAATTCCTTTAAAAAAAGATGCAGAAATTAGCATATTTATAACAGAACTACGTGATATTTTCATATATTTAATGCAATATGTCGTCAATATATCTTTGCGCACAACATAACACACAACGTAGTGTGAAAATGTACAGTTACTGAGCAACACCACTTAGAATTCAGAAGGTTTGTGTGTGGTACATTTATAAAGTTCAACCTAATCCCGAAATTAAATGTATTACAATTCTAATTCTAGCATTTCATCTGCTAAACATTTAATGCCGACTTTTTTAAAATCCAGCTTTTATAATAAATCCATCTGATAACGCAATTCAACAGTGGCTAAGATAAAATTCGAAACTATATGAATAAATCGATTTTCGAACGTTGTCTTTGATTATTTTGAAACCTAATAAAATCTTTAAAAAGTAGGTCTGTTTTTATAGATCGGTATATATATGTTACTAAACGTAAATGTTTTAAAATAGTCATGAATAGAAATTTTTTTATGTAAATATTTTTTCCATACCACTCGCAAAAGTTTCTTTGAAATTCTTAATATTTATTGTCATGTTTTTCTGTCTTTTGCATTTTATAAATATTTAAATTAACACAGTTCAATAATTTTGATTCAATTTTTAAATGTCAGTATTTTAAAATTTGAAAAAAAAAAACTTGGAACCGTCTGGGTATAAGTGTTTCTGTTTAACGATTGGAAAATGTTTGCAATTGTAACCTGAAAAAGTTTGTTTTTTTTAATGAAAAATTTGGAAAAACAATTAAACTGCGTTGATTTTTATTATCGTTTGTTTCTAGTATCGTAAGCCTTATCGTTGCCACAATATCTAAGAATTGTTTTGAGAATCTTGTTGTTAGATTGAAGATTGAGCAGCAGAAATTTGCATTATAAGTTAATATCGCTTTTCTAAATTAAAAATTAAATGGTTCTCACTGAGTTTCTGATCTCCGTAATTTTTTACACTAGAACACCCAATTTCGTATCTCCACCGTGTTAAAATATTTTGTTCATGAAACAACAAACTCTCAAAACAACTAAACTCTTCATTAATTTGTGCATTTTTTCCTCTGTTTTATTTATCATAATACGGTTGCCATGGTTTCAAGGTGAAAAAAAATCAACGTTAATTTTATCTACACGAGAGTAAAAATAAAAATGAATCTACCAGTCAGCGATCGAATAAAATTGCAACGACATTTCTTTTAACATCGGAATAACAACCATTTTCCAATGGTTAATAAAATTCGTTTCAAATGTTCTCTTTGAATTAAACAAAAGTGGTCCTACTTACCCAGTGGCAGACGATATCAGGCTCATGATCGACAGGAGAAGTGTATAATCGCGTCTGCGGTTCATGAAACTTGGGTTCTTCGAAACCGTTCTTGGCGGTTCCGAATTTGGTGCTTCTCATGGTCAGCATTTCACTTGTCAATAGACTCTGTCTGATCTGATAGCATACTTAAGGGAACGTGTAAATAATGAATAAAGTTTATTTTTCGTACCTACCGAAACGTTTACCATCTTTATCAATCAGAAAACATAATTAAAAACGGATACAATTAGAATTATTAAACAAAACAATTCTTTTATAACGAGTCATTTCAGTTTGTTTTTAGACTAAATAATGGAATTGTGCGTTTTAAAAAGGGTACAGATAACTTGTTTTCGAAACTGATATATTTTTAGAGAAAAAACATCTGTTTGGGTAGCTAAATTTTAGTTTAATTAAAAGAAAAAGCAAATTCCTATCTCAACTACACCCTTAGCTGTATTCATAGCTAGGTGTTTAAAAGTTAGCACTTCCGGTGTCAGCGTTTATTGCAGTTTATGTGCGTGCAATCTGGAAACGCAATCATTGGCTCCCATCGTAGGGTAACTCGCATATGTCACTTGCTCTATCAGACGCATTAGAAATGGTATTATGGCGTTAACTATGCATGTCCTCATGATATTAATCTGCACCAGTCGTTTGTTCATAGAACTCTTACACAACTAAAGAAAATATGTTCATTTTAGAGAAGTCACATACTGTTGATATGTACCTCTTTTCCCCAGAACTGCATGCAATACTGATAAAACGAGAGCTTGAGAGTTAACGTCGAAACGGTGTTATTTAAAGACATTAATATATATAGAGTTTAAATAACTTCCGAAGCACAGTAAAAAAACGAAAGCCAAGCAACACAGACCTCTTTCAGTACTTGGGAGAGTGAACTTCTTTCGTTCGCTACTACTTCTCGCTACTTGGCACGAGACCATGTACGCTGATGGGAGTTGGCTCGCATAATAACTGTTTTGGCTCCATGTGGAAAACTACAATCGGACGTACCAAGCCAGATGAAGGTATCTCATCCGGATAATATTCATATTCATCTACTTAATATCCACAGTCTAAAGGTATGCTTATTGCTTTTACCGTTAAATACATTTCTTCAATAACAACACAATAACATTTTCATGAATATTAAGTTAAATTTTCATTTTATATATTGAATATTCATAAATTTTCAATAGAAATAATTTTACAATTTCTATTATTGAAAAGGTTTTACTAATTAAAGCTATATTTAATCTTTTTTTATTTAATCGGCATGCACGAATTCATGCATTGATGGCATTCACTTGAAATTTATGTAATATATATAATTTACCTTTTTTCACATTTAAGTGTTTGTTAAACTAATGCAAAAAAATCGATGAAAATATGTTCGATATAATTTTTAATCGCTTACATAAAAAATGGAAACGCATAATTTTTATGTTCTCCCCTAGCCACTGAGAAGCTTATGTAACTGCGGTGATGACCATTGATGGTGAAGAAATAAATACTGCGTGACGGTGTTGATTTATGGCCACAAATAAATTTCAATATTTTGAGGTTTCTTTTTTAACCCTTTGATACGCGATCTGATTCTTTTGCGGCGCAAATGCTAAAAGTTAGTTTCTAAACTTGTCCTTAAACAATTGGCATTGAATATGCTAAGAGCTATATACTCTGACAAAAAGTCATTTTTTTTTTCCTTTTGAAGAGGTTTATTACTCTTTTGTGTGTAAAATTTGCGTTGAACGTTTTCATCTTGATACCGTAGTAACCGTTTTGTCATTAATAAAACAGAGGAAAGCACAAATTAATGTAGAGTTTGGTTGCTTTTCTATATTTTTCATCAGTAAAATATTATTTCAACACCGTGGAGGTTCGAAGTTTGGCTTTCTGGTGCGGAAAAAATTTGGAGATTATAGAATCTCAGCCCAAGATTTTTATTTTTTTTAATTATGGAAAGAGATTTTAATGTAGAATTCTGCTGCCAAATATGGAATCTAGAATCAAGATTCTCAACACCGTTAACTCTTTGATCGGATGATGGAAACGGGTTCGCTCACGATAGTAGAAGCAGACGATAATTAAAATCATCGTAAAATTTGTTTTTCTATAGTTTTCACTAAAAACGCTTCTGTTGATTGCAGTTGCAAACACGATTTTCCATTGTTTAAAATGGAAATTTTTCAATAAATAATTATCCATAATGCCTTAATAAGCAATTTATGAAGATTAATTAACATAAATTAATCAATGCGTCAAAAAGCTCGTATCAGACCTCAGATATGAGTAAAAAGTGATTAAACAGTCCCGTTGTGAAACATTTTTCAATTTACGTTTTACGTTGCTTATGTTATTGGAATATTTCTATTGTTTCAAAAAATATTGCCCTTGTGTGTTTAAGAATTCAAAGAGTTTCCCGATAGCTTTGCTCGCGTCGCAAAAACTACGAAACACAAAAATATGAAATTTTACTCGTTTATACAGAAATATTTGGAGAACAAGCTAAAATAAAGATTGTTTCAAATGCGGAGGGTAGTTTCAGAGGTATTTTGTATTAGTTCTTTTCTTGAATTCATTTGGCCACTCTGCAAGTCAAAATATGTTTGTAGTAGGAAAGCTTTTTTTTTAATTTCACTTAATTATATTTTTAACTATTGAAAAATGCATTAATTTTGAATGCACATTTCTGCTGCCCAAACTTGAATCTGGAAACAAGATTCACAAAATCATTAATTCTTTGATGCCATGGAAAAGGTTTTGCTTACGGTGGTAGAAGCAGACGATAATAAAAATCAACGTAGTGTTAATTATTTTTCAACATTTTTTTTTAATTTTGTGTTTTTTAAACTCACTTTTAATCGAAAAAGTAGAGAGATTCGCTTCAAAAATATGCAGAACAAAGCTCAACTTTTTTCTTTAGGTAAAAGAGTTTTAAAGATTGCCGAATTAGTTTTATATTTATTTTTAAAAAATTCAAGAAATTTCAAATTAATTCACTGTTTTAAAAAGCAATGACATTTTGTTTTTTTTGCTAACATAATTGTTTAAGCGTTTTCTTTTCAAAACGCGTGTAGCGATCAACGGGTTTCGTTTCATCTTGCTTCATAATTTAAGTCGCATTATTTTTCATTTAAGTGGTTTTAAACTGTGTGGCTGTAATTTGTCTATTATAAAAGTAAGCCTATGTTGTATGTTTTCTGTTTTGTTCACAATGCGAGTTTAGAGGCCGAAAGCCACCAGTAGCAATTGCTGGAGACTGGATAACTTGGAGCTCAGTATGGAACTCACAACAACTACTAACACAACAGCGACTAACACAATAAAGAAAACAATAATAAAGCTAAATACTTTTGTTTCAATACATGTATATAGTTCGGCTTTGATAAGTTGGTAGGTGAGTCACGTGATTTTGAACGAGTTTATTCCTTTAAATCGGCAACAAGTGGAAAACTTTGAGGATAGCCATGCTTCCAGAATTGGCGTTTGTTGCAAAAAGAATTATGCATTTTTGCGTGTGTTTTTTAACATATTCTTATTTACTTTAAAAAACAAATGTATTCTACTGGAACCAAAACTTACAGCGATAGATTATCGAAAAAGGTTATCATTAAATGTCATGTATTTTAATATGGAGATGGCATATTTGTTCTTTGGAGAGATGAAAATTTAAATTTCATTTTCAGGACATTACTAAGGGGGAAAATTCATAAAGAACAAAAACTTTAAAATGAACAAGCAGCCAATAAATAAATATCAAAAAAAATGCACACACACACACATATACACACGTCGCAATTTAATAAGCGAGAAGCAAGCAGCCTGTTGAAAGTCGTAGCTATTCTAATGATTTTCGCCAAGCGGCAGTTACTTCAGGTAACCCTTCCGTATTCCCGCACAAAGAAATGAACTTATCCAAGGTCATATGCCTTCTTACCAAAGGCTAACTATCCTCTTTTTTTACTAATGGTAGAATTTTAAGCCGCCATAATTTGAAAGCTTGAACGAATAAATAATATAAATGCTCTTTATATATCTGTATGTATAAAAATATAAATTTTTAATGTGTGCATATATATAAATATATATATAGGAATACGAACATACATGCAAGATGTAGTAAAAAAACAGTAGTCCATTTTCATATGGTAAATCTCAAAAGAAATATGAGATTTCGGATTTTGTGATGATGTGTTTCACATTTGTAAGGCGTTTACCTCAGCTGTACGACAACTTTCAAACCAGCATGCTACTTACGAAAAAATGGTTAATCTCTGGGTTCCACCTCTGCTTTACAGGTTCTCTTCAGTAACCAACACCCAAAGAATTGTGTTCCGCTCTCTACAGGTCTTTTGCGAAGGACAAAGCGTAGTATTGTTTTCTAATGCGTACCCTCACACTGTGGATTTTTACAGCAACAAGAATGCAGATTTCCTTGCTGAAAAGGGTACTAATATCCTTCAAAGGAAGTTAAGACATTAAGACAAAGGTTAAACCTTTGTCATGTTACTCTGCCAACTAGAAAACAAGCGATATACAAACAATGCTTCCGTGCTTTGCCTCAGTAACTTGTAGGGAGAAGTGAAGGAATTAGTGTTCGGAACTCGCCTCGTGCCACTGCTGTCGCGAACTTTAGACTTTTGACCGGCTACAAATGTCTTAGGGCTCATTTCATCATCATCATCAATGGCTCGACAGTCCTGGGTGGACCTTGGCCTTCTCAAGAAGGTGAAGCCAAACAGTAGTCCCAAATAGTAAACCCTTTTGTGTGCTACAGCTCTCCAAATGTTTATAGAGTTAATCATTTTCTATAAACATTTGGAGGCAGTCCATCCACCTCAGTCTGGGTCTACCTCCTCTTCTTACTCCAATTGGTTTAGCCAATTTGTCGTGCGATCTTCACTCCTTCTCAAGATATAACCGGCCCATTTCATATGTTGAATTTTATAATACTTCAGAATGTCTGGTTCTTTGAATATCCTATAAAGTTCAGAGTTAGTTCTCCATCTCCAAGCTCCATTAACACAAATTCCACCAAATATGGATCGGAGAATTCTCCTCTCATAAGTAGCAAGGGTTTTCTCATCAGCTTGAGACAAAGTCCACGTTTCAGATGCATAAGTAAGAACTGGCCTGATTAAACTTCTATATAAATTAGCCCAAAGATTTGCTTTGGTCTCATTTATACCCTTTTAATTTGGTTGACTTACCTCAATGTAATTAATGTGATACTGGACAAAACATGACTACTATTCATCTCGGCCATTGCCCTGCTTTTGAGGGACTTGATATGTTCTGTGCAAAACTGCTGGAAAGCTCGTAGTCGAACGGCGTAAGAGCCAAAAGACTGTCATTCGTAAAATTAATAAATAAATGAAATATCCGTCTTCTAATGTTTCCTACAGAAAACACATTTACTTTTTCTCAAGTTGCCTGATGCACTTACAATTTTCGAAGGGAAATTTCTTTCTGTCACGCAGACGAAACGGTCATATTTTTATATTTCTTTAACCATCCAAGTAGTTGTCGTCTCATGTAAAAAATTCTTTATTACTCTTTCGCATATTTAAGGTTTAATGCATATAGCAGCAACTAACATAAAAATGCAACCAATACAACTATATGGCTATAGCTGAAACGAGTTTAAGGTACAAAGAATGGCTGACGAAACAAACAAGATTTTGCGACCACCCGATAGCTGCTATTTAGTATGCACCATTCTCACTGATATGTTTTCATTAAAACAATAACCCTGGAGAGATGAAAATGTACGCAATAAATCGTGACATTTCAAGTACGATTCAAAATAATTTCTAAGTTTATTAAGTAAGTTCTGTGTCATTAAGCGCTCCCATCATCGGCAAATTAAATTTTCTCTGAAATTATAATCCTTATATTTTTAATATACTTAAGTGCTAAAATGGTTTAAACAAGATTTTCCTTATTATTACGATGTAGCAAAGTATGGACATCAGCACGGACAGCACGCTGAAGAAAGGGCCAGCATGCTCTGTGGATTGGAAATTCCTTCCTTTCAAAATTCATTATTTCTTGCTCTGCAGTGGTAAGTTTATTGAAATTGTTTATTAGATGTATTTTTGCATTTACAATGCCTGCTAATGTGTAAATTCACTGAGGAAAGTGATTGTTAAGAAAGCATGTTCGTTTTATGTGCATAAGCCAATTTTCTAACGAAAATCTTTTTTTTTAAAAAAAAAACTTATTTTAATAAATTGTTAACTAATTAACAGAAAGATAAGATGTTTGACAACATGTTTATTACCTTATATGTATGTCAGAATAATAACTACAAAATTAAAATTAAATATAGTAATTAAGCAAAAAGCAGAGAATAGGGAACGTCATTGAAAATCTTCACAGGAACACAGTTCTTTATCTATAGTGATTTTGAAAAGTCATACTATCAAGTAAAACTTTGTGAGTATTATGTAACCAATGTAAAAAAGAAAGTTCATCGCATTCGCTTTATCTTCATTCATACAAAATAAACCTTGCATTATCTATTAGAATTTTACCAAAAGTGTTTGACTGGGAAAATCAACACTTCTTCAATCAAAACAATTATACTTTTTAATGATAAAAATTGTTAAATGAAGAAAATATATAATTTGCCTCGATAATACAGAGAGTCTAGGTTTCTACGGATTTTTTCTCGTTCATTTGTGGATCGCCATTCTGATTAAAAATAATACTCTCACGATTCTCGGATAGCTATGAAGAAAACATAACTTATGTCAGGCATTTGCGAGGCACTACTGAGCATAGCACTACCAATGGGGCCACTTCGAAAATGGCGTCGACACGAGTTTAACCTTTTTGTTCCGGGCCATTTAAATGCAATGCTAGATTTCGGTACCAAAATCGAAAGAAAAAAGCAAAGTCTTAAATAATTGCGCCAATAAATATTAAAAATTCGTTTGATGAGACCAAAATATCAACTTGGTTTTTGGTGTCGTCAAGCTAACCTCCCTGCGGCAGACGGCTTAAACAGTGACGCTCACCGGAGCCTATAACAGCGAAGCCTCAGCGTTTGAACGTGGTTTTGTTGCAGATGACACCTTTGACATTAGACATGCCGTTCCGCCGTTTTCAAAGACAACATATGCACCTGATGTAATTTAGAGTTACATCGGGATTTTAGAGATCATACTGTCAGCTTGGCAAGTCGCCCAATCCCTTAGGAATTCTGACAATGCGAAGCAGATTGGGTGCAGTTAGAGTTAACCCCTTATGACTGACTCCAAGTTGAAGCGCTTCGTAGGAGCTATACGCTGCCCGTAATAGCTATCGTTGAGAAGCGTAAATATTGCTGAATACGTTTTCGATAAGTACGGATCTCTAAAAAAAAAAAAAAAGTTTTTTGAAGCACAAAGGGTTTTTTTTTAATATTTTTAAGTATGGATCTTGTAGGTGACGATTAATCCATCTTACTCTAGAATACAAACCAAATACTATTACTTTGCCTATTCCAAAAATTAACATAATTTTTTTTCAATATATATTTATTCATTCAGAAACACGAGTAGCTTTGAATCCACGCAGAGAAGTATTTGAAGCAACTGTTTAAGTAGATGTCTTGCATAATCCAACCGGGAAAGATAGTTTGATTGGTTAATAAAATGAATCGATATTCCACTAAGCGAGTTCGAATCACTTGTTTTAAATCATTCCGTGCGAAAATTGCAAACTTGGGTGTTTTGATACATTATACCGTAATTAGCTTTTGATCAGTTCTGGTTTATATTGGGTCGAACTACCTAATACAAAGTGCACATTTTTCAACATGTATACAGAGTTTTCGAAGAGTATAAAATGTTCGTGATGATATAATTATACTTTCATAAATGCATAGCCTCTTCGTTAAATTATTATTTTCCTTCAATTTTTAGCGCATGTTGGCGTCACTCCTTATTTGCCTGTGTTTGCAAAGTCCAGACTACGCATGTCTGCTACAACTGTCGGAATACTAACCACATGCATGCAACTGTCCACCACCCTTTCGAAGCCTGCGTTTGGCCTGCTGGCAGATTACACCAACCGGATGAAAGCTGTCTTGGTGTGTCTCATATGCGCGGAAGTGTTGCTCAATATGTCCATGCTAGTTATCCCTGCCGCTCCAGAAAAAGTCATGCCACTCTCAAAAGACGAATGGACTTTGCCACCGGAATGTGGCAACAGTTCTGAAGTAAGTTATGACTTTTGTTTTTAAAATTAGAGTTTTTTTTCCTAAATATGCCGAATAAATAGTTTTTTTAGTCATATTACTCCCATTTTTTTCTTCTCAAAATTTGAGTGTTTGATGCCATGAAATGTGAGTACAATCAAGTCCCGATAATCCGAGTTGATCGGGACCGACACCAACTCGGATTATGCAAGCTACATAATAAGAAAAATTGTCTTTCCTTTTTTTGACAAAAATATACGGAATTTTCCTGCAACATCAGGTCAAAGATATTGGCATGCCCTTCTCCATTTGTTGAGAAAACCACAGAAAGAGAGGTTTACTTGTTTATTTTTATAATCACTTTCGCGCATTGTTCTGTTTTTTAAATGATCATCGGGTGTTAAAACTCCGGCAGTCCACTTTTCAATCTTTTCACGTTTCCTTCTACAGTACATACAGTCATTTCTCCAACATATTTTACAATTTTTTTAATACTTTCTCGCGCGTCTAACCATTTCAAAGTTCGTCTTTTAATATCCAAAGAAAAAGACACGTTTTTCCTTTTACCACTCAGTCTCAGCACAAACTTATCGTCTTACTTCTATGAGTTCTCGAACTAGAGAGAGAGAGAGAGAGAGAATGGCACAATTTCCGGGCACTGTCACACCCCTAAAGAGAACACAATCTCTTCCCCGCTTTCTTGTGTGACACCCCTCAGGAGCAAAATGGATCGAAACTAGAATGGCAAGTGGAGAAGAAAAGCGAAAATTCCAACAATAACTGACCGACAACTCAATATGCCGGTGACAAATTTTAAGCACTTACCGAGGAGAGAGAGAAAAACACATTTTAAAAGCTACCTCGGATTAAGTGGAGCTCGGATTAACAGGACTCGGATAAGCGTGTCTCAGCTATAGTTTTTCGTTGCCCGCAAATAATTGTTGCCATTATATAAGTTTGCAGCCCAATATTCCATTTCCAGACATAAGTATTCATTTAAGTTGCCATTAAGTATTCCTTTCCTTTTGGATTTTTTTATTTAAACACTGCATATAATTTTTTTTAATATTTTACAATAAATGTTATTGATCTGTAACCTACAAGCTAATTCGTTTTCTTGTAAAATCCTTAAGACCAAGGATTACTGGTTCGATGAACAAACAGCCACCAATGTCTTTTACTTCCTTTTAATAGTGGTATATATGAATGTTTGTTATAACGATGTGCAATGACAAACGCTAAATTTACAAAACAAACCTTTCCTTTGAAAAAAAACTTAACAGTAATTTTAGATTTTATTTTTAGATCCAACGTCCAATATTTCCTGAATATAAAAATTCAAAAAACTTCAAAAGCCTCAGTGTGTTCAAGTCAACTACAGACCTAAAGCAACATCACTCAAAGCACAAGGCATCGATACGTCACACACGTACTAAGCGGCATGCTATTCGTAAACTGCCATCTGAAAAGGACAAAACGACAGAACACTGGACTCTCCACTGCCATCTCCGATGTGCCGAAATTTTCCTCAATACAACTTGCAGATGGTCTGGACATGACTGTGTTCTCCGGAACACCAGCCATAATGTACACTGCAGAAATCTTTCGGGCCATAAACGTAAACAGAAGTTTTTCCGAAGTGAGTTCATCCTCCGAGGTGAAGAATCATCTTTGGCAGTTGATGTATCCTTGAAAATATTTCTAAGCAATCAATCCAAATCTAATAACACTTGCAATTTTGTTACTTCTGACTGTACTTTGCACTGTGATAAAGACATAGACTTCTGTACGGAGGCTGCGCCTGGAGCTTATTCTCTTCAGTTCTGGTTATTCGCCGTCAATTCAGTCTTAAGTGTCATGTGCCAAGGTGCTATCTTTTCATTGTCAGATACAATTTGCTACGAAACTTTAAAAGGTGTCTCTACCACTACATTCGGCCATCAGCGATATTTCGGAGCACTTGGTTGGGGTTTACTGGGTCCTTTTGCCGGATATTTGAACAGTCTAGAGCCATCGGACGCTGAACATCAGTATATTCCTGGATTTTACCTGATGACAATCCTCTCAGGCTTCATGCTGCTAAACTTGCTCTCTATAGATATGAAGAAACGAATAGATGAATCCATCGATAGCAGTTGTAACAGTGTTAGCTTGAAGCACACAATCATATCTAGAGAATTCTTTTTCATGGAAATTTGTTTGGTTTCTTCCGGAATTTTAACAGCCTACTCAGCCAACTACACGATTTGGTATCTTGAATCTCTGGGAAGCAGTCAGCTGTTGATAGGTTTAACACTGGCCGTAGACTGCCTGTTTGGTGAAGCTATATTTATGTATTTTTCTGAAAGAATTATTCTCGCCGGATCTGAGGCGACAGTTCAAGGAATATTTGGAGGAACATTCCAAGGATTAGGTAAGTAAGTAATCTTTCTGTTTCATTAAAAATTATGAATTACGGTTATTATTTCAATTCACGTAATTTAATTATTACATTCGAGGAGAAAGAAATAACAGGAGTGGCCTTTAGAACTAGTTCTCTATTAACATGGGAGAATCAGTTTTCGTATGCTTCCTCCTTGCCGCCACATGTCTTTGTGAAAATTAGATACGACGCAATCAAAATCTAAATGGCTGGAAA
>Ga0115856_100500_pt1 | contig 14650 bp, 6 predicted proteins | sample InSIn4gowninarea_FD_83870 | JGI IMG/M metagenome (GOLD analysis project Ga0115856, IMG submission 83870)
AAAATCTTTGGGAGCAAATGTTATATTAAAAATACTGATGAGCAACTTGGCAAACTTGAACCTAGAGTAGATGAAGGCATACTTCTTGGCTATTCTCCACATAGCAAAGCATACAAGTGCTACAACAAAAGACTTGGTAGAATTGTTGATAGTATTGATGTAGTGGTTGATGAGAAGGGATACATTCCTAGGGAAGTTCATCATGAAGACATCGAAGAAGATGAAGGTTACCCTCAAAGACAGAATGATGAAGAAGAAGAAGAAGAACCTCAAGAAGAAGAACCAGAGGAGCAGACAAGAATAGAAGAGAAGACTCCATCCAGATATGTTCAAAAGAATCATCCAGAATCTCAGATTATGGGGCAGAAAGAAGCAGGTGTACAAACAAGAAGAACAATTGCACAAGCTTCAAGTTATCTGGCATTACTCTCTTCCACTGAACCACAAAATGTGACAGAGGCATGCAAAGATGAATGTTGGGTCAAAGCAATGGATGAAGAACTTGATCAAATCGAAAAGAACAACACTTGGGAATTGGTTCCCAGACCAAAGGATAAGAATGTCATAGGGACAAAATGGGTCTTCAAAAATAAATTGAATGAAAATGGAGAAGTTATCAGAAACAAGGCCAGACTTGTTTGTAAAGGGTATGCACAACAAGAAGGGATAGACTTTGAAGAAACATTTGCTCCGGTTGCAAGACTTGAGGCCATCCGAATGTTCCTTGCTCTCTCAAGCTTTCAAAACTTCAAAGTATTTCAAATGGACGTGAAATCAGCCTTTCTGAATGGAGATTTAGAAGAAGAAGTATATATTGAGCAGCCAGATGGTTTCATTCTTGGGAATGATCCTAATCTTGTATGCAGATTGAAAAAGGCTCTCTATGGTCTCAAACAAGCTCCAAGGGCTTGGTACTATCGTCTAGACAAATATCTTCATCAACAAGGTTTTTCAAAAGGGTCAGCAGATAGCAATCTTTATATGAAAGTTGAAAATGACAAATTGCTAATACTTGTTGTGTATGTAGATGACATTATCTTTGGCAGCAATGAAGAAGCTATGAGTCAAAGCTTTGCCTCGATCATGCAGAAAGAATTTGAAATGTCCTTGCTGGGAGAACTGACATATTTCCTTGGCTTGCAAATCCATCAAAAGGAAGGAGGAATCTTTCTATCCCAAACCAAGTATCTCAAACAGATTTTGAAGAAATATGGCATGGAAGATGCAAAACCAGTATGTACACCCATGGTCACAGGATGTAGCCTCAGTGCAAATGATGAATCAGCAGCAGTACATCAACCAACCTACAGATCTATGATTGGCAGTCTACTTTATTTGACAGGTACCCGACCGGACATCATGCACGCAGTTGGAATAGTTGGAAGGTTTCAGGCGAATCCGAAGGAGACTCATCTTCAGGCAGTGAAGAGAATTTTCAAATATCTTCAAGGAACTCAAAATTATGGCTTATGGTATCCTAGGGATACAGATCTTACTCTACATGCTTATACAGATGCAGATTGGGCCGGAAGCGTGGATGACAGGAAAAGCACAAGTGGTGGTGCATTCTTTATGGGTTCCAGATTAGTATCTTGGTTCAGCAAGAAACAGAGTTCAATTGCCTTATCTACAGCTGAAGCAGAATATGTGGCTGCGGCATCTTGTTGCACACAACTTCTTTGGATGATGCAAACTTTGCAGGATTTTCAGATCACTTGTACACCACCTATCTCCATCTTATGTGATAACACAAGTGCAATCAGCATCTCAAAGAATCCTGTTATGCATTCAAAAACCAAGCACATACCAATCAAGTACCACTTTCTCCGGGAACAAGTGCTTGAACAGAAAGTCAAGTTGGAGTATGTTCCTTCCAAGGAACAAGTTGCTGATATTCTCACCAAACCATTGCCCAGAGACACGTTTGAATACCTCAGGCAAAAGCTGGGGGTTGTTGATGCATCATCTTATTGTTGAACTTCTTCTTATTGGTGGTACAGGCTCAGGGGGAGCACATAATGCATTGTTGGCATTATGGATCTAGTTGCAATATGTCTCTATCTCTTTCATGGTGGATTATGGTTCGTCGCTGCAGATCTGGTTCAGGGGGAGCATGATCTTAGGGGGAGCATACCCCTTTGCCCTTGATGTCAAAGGGGGAGAGTGACTTGGTGTGGTGGTTGCCATCAAGTCCAAAGGGGGAGATTGTTGGCATTATGGCTAAAGGTGTTGTCCTTGATGGCAAACTATACAGGTGATGGACCTCAGTACTTCAAGCCAGCAGCAGAGATTGATGATCAGGGATCAGATCTTGAAGAAAATAAGAAGGACGCAGGAAACCAGTTCCGAAGGTGCGTACCCGCAGGTACATAAGGCAAGATCCGCGTCCAGAGACGCATGCCAGCCGTTGAGGTGCGTCCGCCCAGTGCACACATTTCAAGGCAAGAGAAAAGCTCACGTGGGGGTTTCTTGTGATTTACTCTTGGTTTTGAGCCGACGGTATTGTGTTATTACGGTTTTAACCCGTGGTATTGCCCCATGATTTAAGGAAGGGTTTGCCTATATAAAGCAAAGGAGATCATTTGTCAAGCATGCTTTTTGGGTTGAATATCTTATGAGAGTGAGATCTGAAATTTTATGGGTGTAATGTCTAGATCTAAAGAAGGCGAATCTCTTGATCTCTTCGGCGCATGATCAGATCTATAGATCTGACTGACTGGGTTGTCCTTGAAGTTTTGAAAATCATTCTTATCTGAAGGGACGCAGGTACAGTAAAGGGCAAGTGCGCCGGGACGCAGGGCGAACGAGGTTCAGGTGCGTCTCTGAGGCAAAAGACGCGGCGCGATAATACTATTGAGTGCGTCCAAGACGCAGTGCAGTGACGGTAGATCTGCGTGGGGACGCAGAGCAGACGAGGTTCAGGTGCGTCCCGGAGGAAACAGGACGCGGCGCGACAGTGTTCTTGGGTGCGTCCCTGAGGCAAAAGGACGCGGCGCGATAGTGTTTTTGAGTGCGTCCCTGGAGCAAGAGGACGCAGTTAAGCTGAAGGAACAGTGCGTCGGCACGCAGCGCAATAGAAGAATATCTGCGTGTGAACGCAGGAGTACAGAAGGGGGCCTGCGTCTGGTCGCAGACCACAGAAGGGAAAACTGCGTCCCTGTCTTAAAGATGTTCTGCTGATTGTATTTTTCTGTTCATAAGGTGTTCTGGGTTAGTTCTATAATTACTGATCTGTAATCTGTAGGGGACTGTAACTGTTGTTGTATACTTGTTGATCATTTGATGCTTTATGAAATGAAGTAAGGGGTTGTAGCTCCTTTCAGGAGAGACTGGAAAACGAGAGAGAGTTGTAGCTCTCTGCAGGTTGCAGCCTGCGTACTGGTAAAGGACTGCACCAGTACAAAATCATTGTAAAAGGAGTTTCTAACTTGAAAGAAGATAGAGACATATTGCAGCAGGTGGTTTTCACCCACATTGGGTTTCCACCTTACATCTTGTGTTCTTTGGTGTGCCTATCTGTTTTTCTTATTCATGCTCATTATTTTATGGTACTGATATGCAAAAATAATTCAAAGTATAAATAAGGAAGATTTGTTAAATTGCTAAATAATACTGATTCACCCCCCCTCTCAGTATTATTTTCAACACCAACTTTGTACGAAGGATATGAAAAAAATTGGTAAACTTCGGCACATCTTGGTCCCTTCCATGTCTTAGTGTGGTCCACTTTATGTATTTATCCTCATAGTTTCCGACAGGGTAGTACTTCTCCTTGATGGCATCATGGAACGAATCCCAAGTGGGTGCGACCAAAAATAGTGAGGGCATACTTTCATCTTTCTACTCACAGTAGGTTTCCCACCTGTCCTTGACGTGGGGGGCGTCTTTGAGAAGAGAAAAAGTAATGTTTTCCCAACTGGAAAAATCATGAACAGAAAAATATCCTTCTATCAGATTTAACCATTTATCTACGGCATCTGCATCTATCTGACCCTCAAATTTGGGAATGTCAAAGCTAACTTATACCTTAAAGGGTGTGGTGCTTCTAGAGTAGCTGTTGAAAGTAGATGCGTCGTCCTTGGGTAGTCACTGAAGGATCTCGGAAAAGTTGTCCATATCGCGTTCCTTTGTCACTCAAGGGATTCTTCGAGCAATATTTTGAAATGATCTCCTCCCCCCTCGTCTTTATTTTCTTCCAGCATGGGAGGTCATCGAGATTTGCAAGGCTAGTCTTGCAAAGGTTCAACTAGTTCAAGCCCTAACTCCTTATATCCCGACCTTGTTGGGGAAATGCAAAGAAAAACAAAGAAAGAGAAAATTGTTTTAATACCACTGATCCAAATTTAAACAACAACTCAACAAATTATAGATATAACCATAAATACAAAGATGCAGCAGAATAACACTTCATTACATTAATATTAAATACTAAAATAAGCTTACAAACAAAATGGAAATAAGACTAGCTCGGGTGATGGTAGCTTATCTTTGAGAAGAAATGTGGCGGCTACATGCCTCTGCACTGTGTTACAATTAGGCTACAAGACCTATTTATTATTGAGAAATAATATAAAACCCTAAACATCCAGAAACCTAACCCTAGAAGATGAAGCGTCAAATGTGTGGGCCATGTTTGAGTAAATTGGTACATCAATTTCTCAGGGTTGAAACTTCAGCATACAATCTCTATTTGGATAGCATTATACCTTGTTTCAAATACCTCGAAGAGTAGGCTGAAAACAAACCAATTACCTCATATAGGACTTTTTTTGTTCTCCCCGTTTTCCCTAAAACCATCGTTTAGGGCCTCAAAATGGCTCCCGAAGTTCAGGACCCAAAAATCTACCAAAAATAGTAAATTGTGTTACGATTAAGGAAACTGAAAGAAATGGTATTGGGGATCCAAGTGGAATAGGAGGGTGGCCACCAATATCCACCTGGATCAACTTCGCTACCAGCGAGCCTAAACAATACCCCTATGAAGTTATCTTTTATGCCATACAAGCATGGCCCCGTTGTTAGTGAGTGCCCATAGCCTCGACGGGTTTACTTGTATTTCCTATGCTTCCCCTTTTGAATACCCTTTTGACAAGCACATTTGTGAGCTTACTTTATGATGTGCCCGAGTGAAATGGGTGGGATGGTAATAGAGACTTAAGCAAATGGATATGATACTTCCATAATGTTGACTCCATATCCTTCCCCGCAACTATCAATCAGAGGTTTTTATAAAATGGAGGGATAAGGACCCATTGATTTAAACTCAAGTTCATTTCTTTCCTTGTAAAGGTGAACTATATCACTTAGAGAGGATGAATGTTCCTCCATGAAAAATATTTAAAATAGGAGGGCTTTAGGATTCCATAAAGATATACCTTTAAGGTAAATGAAACCCATTAAATTGACAGAGTAAAAATTTCCCATATATGTCAACCAATGTTGGGTGAGAAAAAAAATCCTTCCACATAAATCTTGACAGTATCACCCAAATCAAACTATAATGAATAGAAAAAAGGAAAAATAAATCCAAACTGAAGTGAAAGAAATCAGCAAACTCCAAAATATTAAAATGAGGAAAAGAACAACCCAAATAAAAGCCCAAATTTAAAATACAAACCCCAACAAGACTAATTATGAAATGTCTCAACAAAAGAGTAAAATAATACAAGGATGAATTTCTTCACCTTATGTTGATATTTTAGTAAAATTTATATTGCAAAGTTATAAGAAATGAGGCTCTCAAACCTTTAAGTGAATAAAAGCTATGAGGTAAAATGAAGCCAAATGAGAACTCTCTGTCTCCTGCAAAATTTTGTAGTTTCAAAACAAACCCTGCATAAAAGCATCTTAACAATTTTTCTAAATAAAAGCAATGTTTGAGAAACAAACTAAAACGTTCAGGAACTCCCCTATTAAGTTGATTTGTTGGACATCGTGACTGCTCTTCTAAAACTCAAAGTCAATCAACAAAGAGAATGAGTGCCAAATCTGAGCTGGTAGAAGTGAAAAATAATTCTGGGAGACCTGAAAAACAGAGACTTATATCAGCAAAATTAAAAATAAAGCTGAAACAAAAATATAAAGAAATGGAAAGGATGAAAGTGAGCATATAGAACTTACCATTGGAGAATTTTGTTTAATTTTACCTGAGAAATATCAATTTTCTCCAACAAAAGATAACTACTTCTTTTGATTAGAATTAAAAGAAAGAAGAAGTTATATTATTTGAAATTTCATTGCCCAAAATCATAATTTATTAGATATAAATTAAAGCAAGCATTAAAATAGAATAATTATATCTCATGTTCAAGGAGTTGGAAGAAGAAATCAAATCCATTAGAAATGATAATAAATATATGCTTCTTTATGAATTGCAGCGGGAATTGTTCTCGTTATATTTCAGATTTTATATCTACTCCATGGTGTTCATAAAATCTTAAAATTCAAGACCAAGTCTCAACCTATGTAGTACTTATGTGTGTATGGAGGGGTCTTGAAATTTTGCATGCTAAATATGGAGTGATATATCAAACATTTAAACAAAAGAGAATTCAAACATGAATTAACCATGACCCATACTTTTACTTGTTCCAAATTTCTTTACCAGTTGGTTGCATCATCATAGTGGTTGCTCAAGAGTATCTTTGAAAGGAAAATAAAGATGCATACAAAAATATGATCAGGATGATGGGATGAGCATATGATAGTAAGATAAAGATGAAAATGTAAGCAAGCCACAAGTGATGAAATCAAGAATTTTACTGAGAAGAGTAAAAAGAGGTTCAACTCTACAATGAATGCATAATGATAAGATACATGTGCACACACCATGAAGAATGGATATTCTTAAAAGTCACTTAGTTATCCATAGAAATGAAAGCTTGGGGTTTGATGAAATTATAATTTAAAATACATCCAAGCTATCAAACACCATGATAACATGAAAGTCATCATATATATATACAAAGATAATCAAATAGGACTCCATGTGAGAATAGTGACAGATCATATTGTTTAACAATGAATGAATTGACCAGAGGCCTATAAGGATACTTAACCTGATATTCCGAAGTTCCGATATGAAAAGAGGCCAAAAGAAAATTTCGAGAATAAATTTAAATTAATTAATGATAAAACCTGATATCCTAAGGTTTTGAGGTTCCGAGAGAATCAAATCAAAATGTAAGAGCTCCGATCAACAAGACTTTTGTAATGAGAAAAATTCTCTGATTAACAAATTTTTGATAAATAAAGCCTTTGCTATTAAAATGTTTTCAGCGGAATTCCTTTTTTAAGATTTAATTGATTTTCACTTTCGATATTGGAAGTCCCGATATAAATATTTCCTATAAAGCTTTCAAATAAAAGTTTCGATAAAAGGAAGCCCAAAATTAATATTGGATAAAAATATAATATTAGAACTCGGATACAGTAATATTTCAATATCACTTCTATGAGATTTTGAAATCAAGTAATTTTAGTAGAGAAATAAAATAAGTCTTTTGGATCTCAGAGACAAATCTCAGAATGTGTTTTCAAATGCTTATGATATAATATAAACCCAAGAGTATGATAAGCTAGAGGGTTTGAAATCTTAGGGAAAGATATAGGAAAGTGAAAAGTAGAAAAATCGAGATTCCAATAATTACCAGATAGATGCCCTGAATCAATTCAAAAGAAGCAATGTGACTAAAGCGGATGTAAAATGAATGACTGCAATGGAAAGGTTTTCACTCAATGGAAAATGTAAGATTCAAAATGGGTAGAGATAAAATCATAGATAAAATCAATTTATAACTTGTTGCAAGATTTTTATGAAATTTTCCTTTGCTTGTGACAAATCCAAATAAGAAAGAGTCAAGAAATAAATTTTAGTTACATCAGCGAGAGGCAGAATATGATTATTAACTCATTTTGCTAAACTTTCAAAGAAAGAAAATATGTAGAAGCACATAATACAAATAAAATTATGATGAGAATGGAAATACTTCCCTGAACATGTTACGGATTAGAAAAAGTTAATTACTTGCTTTATTCTAAAGCTAATTAATTTTGCTTGTAAAAATCAAATCTCCAAAATCAAGGCAATGAAGACCTGCAAAAACAAGCAAAATAATAAATAAACTATGACAAAGAGAAATTAACAACATATGAAGATGAACATGTTTATGCATACTTGGAAGAGTCAAATTGTAAGAGTACCTTGTACATCTTGGCATGCTCTTGGGTATTATCTTCAATTTTGAATATGTTTAAAATCTAAATTAATTGATAAGTAATGAGCTATTGATATGCATTTACTTCATAATAACATTAAAGGACCATAATGGGAAAAGTAATCATATAGAAAGGCTTGTGAATGAAAATTGAATTCCTCAAGAGTTCTTGATTGTAGAGATTCTTTGGAACTTCACCATTCATAATTTTCTTTGTGAATTTCAACAATATGTGAAGCTTCATTGGAAAGAATAAGCAAGTGCATCATAAGCGTACTTTAAGAAATCATACTTTTCGAACACTCTTAACATCATAGTCTCATTACATGCTTATTAAAAATCTACAATAAGGAAATAACTACAAACATGAAACAAATCTAAATCTAAACTAATCTATCCCTAATCCTAACTACATGAAAGGAAACATAACTAGGTATAGTCATTCTTCCATTGTAATCATTCAAGCATTCTATCTCATGCATGTACGTACAAGTCACACATCAGTAACAAAAATACAATTAAAATAAAAACAACATAACTGAATATGAAAATAGTTAGTACACTAATTGCTAACAACTTATTTATTGTCACCCTCTCTTGAAAAGTTTCCTCCAACCAAAACTTTATGGGATCATAAACATAAGGATGAGTAGTTGTTAGAGAATGGAAGATATTACATGAAAGAGAGGTTAAATAACCATGAAGTAATTCATTAATTGTCTTCTATGAAAATGAAGCTTCCACACAAATTTGAAATGGTAGAGTGAAGTGTGGATGGAGGCTTAGCGCATATGTTAGAAGATTTTCAGTTGTGTTAGATTGTTGGTCATATTGGATAAATGCATTCACAAGTGTTGATTCGTGTTGAAGATGCACTCTAGAAGGAAAAGTAAGCTGATAAAATATTACCATCAAATGGAATTGGAATACCAATAGACCTTTATGGTCATTATCTGAATTTTGAGATTCTTCTTCACATTCTAATAATGCACATTGCAATTGTTCAACACTTAATTGTTCCATATGCCAACAAATGACATTTAAAAACTAGAAGAAATATATATATATATATATATATAGATGAAGGAAAAACAATGAAATCAACTCATAATTTACACTATTGTTACAAATAATGTTACAACACAATTTGGAGTGATTTGAAGTAATTTCCTTCTCATAGGCATTAGCTAAAATAATACAATTAGAATGATCGTAAGTGTCAACTTATGGAAAAGAGAATTATTTAGGATTATGAATAGCAGTGAGAACTTTCTCATCATAAGAATCATAAAGGGGAATGGATTCTTGCATGTTCAAATCATGAAAATGATTAGTTGTTAGAAAATGAGAATTTATCGAAACAAATTTCTGCATTAGAATTTTCTTCATTCTGAAACATGATTTGGCTTTGATCATGAGGATTTAATGGAGAGGAAGATAAATGAACATCCTCAATGTCAAAGTAATCATCATAAATGGCTTCATGACATTCTCTAATATTCTCTTGATTCTAAAATGATACATCAAAACAAGAAGAAGCTTTGAGCACATGTTCATCTATGTCGGAAGAAGGATCAATAATTGGGCCTCTACCTTGATAAAAATTAATAGGAAATTCATTATATCAGCCTCTTTGTTTTTTGGAACAAGATAATGCAAAGAGGGGATGAATTACTATCAACAAAAATATTAGGATAAAGGGAGAAATGAGAGTTAGAAATTATGAACTTGAAAATATGTCTATTTGCACATTCTTGTGTGTTTTCTCCATTGCAAATTTCAGGTTGTTGATCATTCATTTGGCTAATTGTATTTTCTTGAAGAATGTTGTTTGGCTACTCTGAATTTGAAATTTTATCATCATGATAAAATTCATAAATTTCTATAGCATATTGCATATTATTGTAATCCTTGATTTCTACTTGTGTTTGTTGATTTAATGATTGATTTTTTGAATTAATTTCAAAGTGATTTTTAGATTTCTTGGCAAGTGTTTTTTCAAGATTATTACTAGTATCTTCTTCCAGTTGATTAGTAGAATTTTCCAAGCTTCATGATTTTGTTTCATTAAAATGATAGATAGAATCGTGATCATTATTAATGTTATAAGAGGTGTGTACTAAGTGAAGGAATTGATCATACATGGGAGAGGCAACTTCATCTTGATTGATATGCACCTCCATTTTGAAATTCTCAATTATGTTAATAAATGTTGAAGAAGATTTATCAAAGTTTGTAATTATTTCATGTGGATTTGTAATGGGCGGAAGAGAACAAATATATTCAAACCAATCCATTAATTCAATATCTGAAGGTTTATCTTCAATTTTGAATCTTAAGCAATTTAAATGAATTCGAAGGGTAAAATCTAAGAAAGATTCATTTTCAAACCTTCGTAAATATTCAAATTCGTCACATACATGTTCATAATCACAACCGTCAAATTAAAAAAGGAAAATTGTGGTAAATTGATCCCAACTATGAGTTGAGGCAATTGGAAGAGATTGACACCATATTCTGGCTTTTCCCAAGAATGTAAGAGTAAAAATTATACATAAAATACCTTCATCAATATCATGAAAATAACTCTCGATTGGGATGCGGGACGTTGTTAGAGGAGATAAGCTAGGATGTGATATGGATTGTACAAAGGTCATAGCAATCTTCGTCCCCCGCATGCTCAAGGCATGGGGTGCAGTTTCCTTTGATATGAATGCATGGACGGTGGGTTGGTAAGGTGGCGGAGGAAGGAATAAGGAAGGGTGGCGGAGAAGGTTAAGGCATACGATGTGCAGGGTAAGAGAGAGAAGTTGTGGAGACGAGAGGTGACTCAAAGCTGGGGAGGGGTGAAGGCAAGAAAAGGAACCTTTGCTACAGACAAGAAATGGTTTCTCGGTATGTAATTTGGTCTCGCTCATGTGTCAATTCCATGATCTAGTTAGGCTCCTAGTTCAATTCCATGATTTGGTTGGGGTTCTCCTGGGGGAAAGGTAGGGGAAATAGGCCATCTCAATGGGGAGTAGCTCTGCATGGGAGGAACTGGGGAAGGAAAGGGAGTGCCATGGTCTGGTTCTACTTTCTGTTTTTATCCCTTTCGAACTAGAATCTTGGCAGTGGCATTGGAAATTATAGGCTGAGAAGATACGCTGGCCTATCTCTAGTTTCTCAAACTATGGGAATAGGGGATAGTGGGTTTTCCATTCCTGGGGGGCTAGGTGCTGAAGAGAGAAGCACGAAAAAGCTGAGGGCAGGGGGTAGGGATTTCAACCATGGCAGTAGGATGCCGAGAAAACCTTTGGAAACTGAGCATCTGCATGGCATTGAGGGCAAAGCTAAGGATCCTAGGTAACATTCTGGACAGAGGGGCAACCAAAGCCATGGCTGGCATCTGTTGGCTAAGGGTGCTGAAAGTGGGTATAAATGAAAGTGTCATGTTAGGCTCTGGATGAGCCTCAGGGCTTGGTTCTAGATGTAGCGAGATGACTGGAAATTGAGCCATAGCAAGGGAGAGGGGTACTATGAGGAGCCCCTGGAGATAAGTCAGAAACACAATTCCCTTGGCCACCTATGGGCTCTGGGCTACCTTAACTCCTTGGTGGTGAAGTATGGAATAAAGGCAGTGTATGAATAGCAAAGATGGGATGATGCACAAGGTTTGATGGACCTAACTTCATTTGACTATCCACAGGGCGTCACTACACATATTATGGCCCGAGTAGCGAAAGGACGTGGTCGAGGTAGGAGAGGCTTGGCCCACCAGGAAGACAAGGGGCCGAGCACGTCAGAAACTCACAGGGGTCATAAGCTTGTCGAGCACCGCATACCAGAGGCAACAATGGCATATTGAGATGAGACGGACGTGGGAATTTAGAAATTGATTGAATACTGGGAAGAGGATATTAAGCAGGAAAGTGAACCAAAGGAAGAGATCGATAATTGGAGGATGCTGGTCCCAAATCTAGGGAATACCCGTGGTAGAACTACTCAGTTTAAACACACCCTTTATTTGTATTTCTTAATGAAAAGTCTTCTTGGAAAAGTGATGGAACAAATCTTTGTGGGGATGGTGGTAACAGTGCAGGGCCTTCCAAGCTATAAAAAATACATGGAAAAAATCCTCTTTCAGTTGCAAAAACACGACATTAGGATGAATCGAATCAACTGCCACATCCCTTGCATCCTGCTCCTGTAGCCTTTGTCTCCGATGAGCAAAAAGAGTAGAAAGGCTAGATTCCTCATGCTTAGTTTTTTTTTATGCGGTTAACTTTTAAGTTTCTTGTTGCATATGCTGGTTTTTACAGTTATGTAGTTTCTGGACATGAGATTGAGACATATCTAGCTTGGCTAGAAAGATTGAAGAAATTTTGTTTTTGGATGACGTATAATGTTGACTGGTGGCCGACAAACTTGGTTTCCCCTCGGGGCAAGTTGAGGCCACCTAGTCAATCTGTGTGATATAAATTTGTCTAATATATAATAGAAAATGGATGGAACTGCCAAGCTTAACAAAAAAAATATATCCTGAAAATAAGAATTTAATTTTTTTTTTAATAAATTGCAAGGCATGATCAAATGCAAAAACATTCCTCTTACCATTAAATTTTACCTTTGACAAGTGTCTTACTATTTCCGATGGAGTATTAAAGGATGTTCATCCAGAGATACAACTCCGAACAGGAAATTTGAGAGAAGCCATTGTGATTAAATAAAAACTTTAAAATAAAAAAACTCGAAAATACAACAAGTCGTCAGGCCCTCCTTCTAGTGTTAAAAATGTTGATGGCCCAAAATGACCATGTCAACATTATAAAGGAGACCACCCAGTTAGGAACTTAAAACAACTCCTTTTCCGTTTGGAATGGTGCTTCTAACTAGTTAAACTAGGTCCAATTACCTTCTTTCTATCTATGTTGGCTTATAGTATGTCTATTACTTGCCATTAGAGAAAAGATATCAGATATGTCCTCTTGCAGAGCTCATACAAGAAAGTGATCCTTAAGTTGAATTAATGGCTCAACCTAGCACTCTAAAGTCCACCCCTTGTGTAAGAGGACTTCTAGAATGCAATATTTAAATCTAAATGCAAATCTACTCTAACTAATAGAAAATAAATCATAAATCTATCTCGATTGAAAGAAGGATTAGTCCCCCTCTAGTCACCCTCTCAACCAAGAGAAAGGTAAAAGGGGGAGTTGGAACAACTTTGAATTTGAAATAAAAATGAAGTCAATAAGCCAAGGAAATAGTTCCATTACTTATTACTAGTTCAAGAAAGTATATGTATTTAGTTATCTGATAAATAGTCATAAAATCTTTGATGGGCATACATCCAAATTCAAATAAAATGACATCAAACTAAATATATATATGACTACATTAAGAAAATAGTCCTCATAAAACAATCATTATTAAAACCAAGATAAACTTGATATGAATTTGCTAAATAGTTAACAAGTATGCGTTGTTTATCTATTCAGATTCATAATCTTACTCGATAGCAATCAGATCTCATCATTTTAAAGCCCCAGAATCTAGTGGAAGACAAAGTGACAAATTTGTAACAAAAAATTAGTTTTTTCTATTTTGATTTGGGAAAACTTTATTGGCTTTGGAAAACTATTGTTATGAATTCATTCCCAACAATTCCCAAAGGCTAATCCATTTGAAGGAATCATAGCACAAAAATTACTTTGGATTTAATTTACCAATTTGTTGAAGAGTAGTTTGATTTCTGTTTTGTACATCCAATTTGTTTTAATTTCTAAAATTTTATTGGTTTTTGGCAGGAGCCCAGTTGGGAAGATGAGGAAAAAATACTTAGGGAGAATATAATTGCACAAGGAAGACGGAAAGAAAAATTTTGGCCAATTAAATTTCCTTGAAGCAAAATTATTCTCCAACAACTCTCTCATTTTAATTTTATGTTGTAATTATAAATATGAATTTTGTAGAATGGACATGAGGTTCCAGATCTAAAACTTGGGGAGGAAATTCTCTGAAAAGAAAGGGCATTTTGCACTACTATAAGGAGCAAGATTTTTGTAGAGAATTAGCTAGTTTGGACCAGACTTGTAGAGATTAAAAGTGATGTATATCAGCTCTAAAAATTTCACGCTATCATGAAATTTTCTAAGAATTTCATTTACTCAAAGGGTTTGATCAGATCTTTAATTATTGTACACTATTTTTAGAGATAGGGGCCGATTGGTGGCTTGAATTTAATAAAATTTTAGGCAGTTCTTCATTCAAATAAATATGGGTTTGTGAAGTTTTTCACTATTGTAAATTCATTTAATTACATGCTTGTCTTAATCATTTGAAATCTATCTTTTAATGATGGATCTGATTGCTATCGAGTAAGATTATGAATCTGAATAGATAAACAACGCATACTTGTTAACTATTTAGCAAATTCATATCAAGTTTATCTTGGT
>Ga0115856_100502_pt1 | contig 14632 bp, 10 predicted proteins | sample InSIn4gowninarea_FD_83870 | JGI IMG/M metagenome (GOLD analysis project Ga0115856, IMG submission 83870)
ATAAAAAAAAAAAAAAAAAAAAAAAAAAATTAAAAAAAAAAAAAAAAAAAAAAAAAAAAAAAAAAAAAAAAAAAAAAAAAAAAAATACAATTCTATTGTCAAAGTAAATTTGTTTTGCTCAAAACTGCATATTATAGCTGAAATTTCCAAACCAAAAAATTATGTTTAGCAAAAACCCACTTTTAACAAAAACCCAGTGGGTTTTTGTTGGTGGGCCCACCCAGAAAAACCCGGGTGGGTTTTTCTGGGCTGGGCCCAGTTTGCCAACCCTGGTTATTCTGGCTTCACAATGGGGTAAATGCGGCCCCTCTCTGGCTGTACCCTTTTTTTTCCCCTAAACCAATGGCTAGTAGAGGCAATTTCTCACTCTATGAGTAAAAAATATTCCATCTGCAAGAACCAGTTAATTTTAATGGATTTAAATGGAGTTTGCAAAGAAATTTTAAATCCCTGTATTATTATTAATAGTCTATAAAAAAAAGAGACTGGGTTGAAACATTATGTGGTGATCTTGGGAAGCCTGTCAAAATAAGAAAAACTCTGATAACATCACACCAAAACACAGATTTTTTTACTTTTTATTTACTATAGTTATAAAAATGTCAGAGCTGTCAAAATTCTGATTAATGGAGTACTGATAATAATAAAAAAGCTAAGCATCATGCAGGATATGAATTTTGATGATGATTGTCAGATCCAAGCAAAAACACAACTTAATTTATAGGACTTACCATGGTCAATCAGACCTTGTAAATATGAATACCTGGGGAAAAGTGGATTAGTAATCCTGGAATATGAATACTTGTATATGAATACCTGGGGAAAAGTGGATTTTGGTATTAACAAAAGATCTTCAATGCAAATGAAACAGGATTGTTCTACAACCTGATGTAAAATAGTATTAACATAGCAAATGGTAAAATCTATCAATGTGAAAATTTGTCTAAAATACAAACTGCAATTCTTCTGTGTGCAAATGCTGATGGTAGTGGAAAGATACAGTCTTTAGCCATTGAAAAATTAAAAAAAAGCCTCAATATTCCCAAAATACTGAAAACTTTCTAAAACATATGCTCATACTCAAAGCATGGATGAGAATGCATATGCCATAAAAGCGCCATAAAGGAAACAGCATTTTCTTTTAAAATTATTTATCAGTGCATGTCATATACTGCTCATATGGCAAAGCCAATAAAGATTTGTGTTTACAGCCAAGATGTAACAAACCTAGCATACTTTATTTGAACACAAAAGCAGATACAAATTTTTCTTAATAAACTCATACATTAAGATGTTTATGGACTTCTCAGAATTAATACCACATTACAGAAAGGGGCATAGGATGGTTTTCACTTAACTGCTTTGCAGGTAAAAATGCTTTTTCATTTAATTTGCTTTTGTTGTTTATTTCAATTCTTTAATTGAGTACCATAACACAGACATGGCACAGCTTCACAGAAAAAAAGGCTGAACTTTTCATGTAATCTTTCCTTATCCCCATAAATAAAAAAAATAATAAAACATAGCTTACTTGAAAGCATTTTTTGTTCATTGATAAGTGATTGAATGCATTTTTATGTTTAGCTAATGTTTTACTAGCTTCAATCACAGGAGCCGCCATGAAAAATGGTAAATTATATTCTAGAAGAGTACCTAAAATTAAAGATTCTGAAGCTGACATTTTGTCACAAAATGGGACATTAATTTTAGAAGAAGGAACATTTAAGGTTGATGATGAAGCTCACGTTGGTGGGTTGTAGTTACAAGGGAAAAATTACAGAAAAGGCTTTTTTCTTATGCTTCTTTATTTGTAAACCATATCCCCCCCTCTTTTTCAAAACCCTGTTTTCCGTAATCTATATAATCCACATAAAGATTGCATAATGGGTTTTCACAAATATCTATTCTATTTATACACTCACCCACTAATGCAGGGGTGGGCAACCTTTTGGAAGCTGCGGGCCAAAATTAAAGATATTAATGAGGTCGCGGGCCATACATAATAGTAGTTGTAAAAGACCTATATGTATGTATATATGTGTGCGTGTGTGGGCCGTACATAATAGTAGTTGTAAAAGACCTATATGTATGTATATATGTGTGTGTGTGTGGGCCATACATAATAGTAGTTGTAAAAGACCTATATGTATGTATATATGTGTGTGTGTGTGGGTCATACATAATAGTAGTTGTAAAAGACCTATATGTATGTACATATGTTTGTGTGTGTGTGGGCCGTACATTATAGTAGTTGTAAAAACCTATATGTATGTATATATGTGTGTGTGTGTGAGCCGTACATTATAGTAGTTGTAAAAGACCTATATGCATGTATATATACGTGTGTGTGTGGCCGTACATTATAGTAGTTGTAAAAGACCTATATGTATGTATGTGTGTGTGTTTGGGCCGTACATTATAGTAGTTGTAAAAGACCTATATGTATGTATATGTGTGTGTGGGCCGTTCATTATAGTAGTTATAAAAGACCTATATGTATGTATATATGTGTGTGTGTGTGTGTTGGGATCAACTCCACTAATACAGAGCAGCAGAGTGTTTTACACCTAGTTCAAATTTTTTCGATTTGTTAGCTTTCATCAAGGACTGTTCACATTTATAAGTGCTTCCAAATGCACAGTTTTTCTTGAAAATGCACTGAGTTGTGGATACTTTCTTCAGGAAAATATTTTCTGTACAAAAATCTCTTAGCTCTATGTCTACAAATATGGGCGTTTTTGAAGATCGATCAACTCTATTTGCAGATTTGTCTTAACATTCTCTATGTAAGTTTTCATTGGAGCAGTAAAAATGTTAAAGCGTTTATCCATGTTTTTGAAGTTTCTTGGAAAGAACCGAAAATATTTACATTTATTTTTCAAGCCGATTTCAAAATGTTCCGCGGGCCGGATCAAAAGTCTGTGCGGGCCACATACGGCCCGCGGTTGCCCATATATGCACTAATGCATCCTTTTTTAGTTTCTACAAGCTTTAATTTGATGATTTTGTTGAGACAATCGCATCAAAATTCATTTTTTCACCTTTATCAATATCTCGAAATGAAATAATAAAAGATAAACGCATAAAGAACAAATTAAAATGAACTCGACTACGTGTTCATGAAAATAAAAGATTGCAGACACAACAGCAGCTCAACAAGCCTCTCTTTCTCCGTCTTTGTTTTTTTATTAAATAAGAAATAAACAACAGCTACGGCCTAAAGCAAAGCAGTTGCAAAGAGAGCAGAGGGGTGAGAAGTGGAAGAGCAGTTGCAAAGAGAGCGGAGGGGTGAGGAGTGGAAGAGAGTCCAAAAGTTGTTTGATGAAACAAATCAAAACATGATGCCAATCACATGCTAAAATAGTGGGAGGGGGGAAGCTGAACGAAGTTGTCTGCAGGTTAAAGGCAAAATGTAAAAAGAAAAGTTGTTTAGATTTTTTTCAGACTGCAACCCCCCTATACATATGTCTAAAAATTTTAATGCAGATTTGCATCGATCTCAGGAATGATGTTTTTGATTGTTAAAAAGACGGAAAAGTGCCATGTCTGATAACAAGGCTTTACTGTATTTGTAAATTATGCACAATAAATTAATGTAATACAATAAATACATTAGAAAGAAATTTTGAAGACATAAGAGAATAGTACATTTTAAAATAAAAACACTTGAGACTATAAACATACCCTGTATTGCAAATAAAATTTTATGTTAAATGATTTCCCTTTTTGATTGTTTTATAGATTATTCATGGAATTTACTTATCATCAGAGTTAGTGCTTTGTGGATCATTGGAATTTAACTGCACTTTTAAAGGGGCCAATTTTAGATATTTAAGGGAAGAATTTCCTATTAAAAAATTAATAAAATTACCTGATGTTGTTCCTTCACTGCTGCTACTCATATACTGCAACAGTTCCTTTTTGGCAAGTTCACTTAAATCAGGCTGTTTAACCTCTTTTGTTTTCTAAAATAAATATTTATTTAATATAAAAAATATGCAAAAACAATCTACATTATATTAAGTGTACCATATTGCATGTATGCAAAGCAAAATATTCATGCTAACTCTATCTGATATTTAACACAAAGGATCCAATGAGAAGATTTGCGCATCTGCTAAGAATACTTTACAACTGTACTGTGCAATTCTGCCAATAAATAGTATCAGTATTGAATGATTTCATTTTAGATCTAAAGCAGTCATTAGATAAGATTGCGAGCATGTGTGGGTGTCAATTCGATTGTGTTAAAAAGTCATAAAGCATGTATATATTCACCCTGCTTTTATTTATGTAGTCATATATATATATCAGGGTTTCTACTCATTTTCTGAAAAAAAATTCCCCGAGTTTCTCGGGATCTATTCGAACTCTGACATAACATTTTTAGAATAAAACCTTGCATAAAATGCGATAAAAATGTTCATTTCAATTCCAAAATTATAGCATAAAATGAACTACAGGCTTATAGGTTAAAAAAGGTGCATAAACTGCATCATAGTCTTGCTATATATTTCTGTCAGTCAAGTCAAATGGTCAACATTTCACACAAAGTGTAATAATGCCATTTTTTTCCAGAGTTACATTGATTGTTTTCCAGGTATTCCCTGAGGTGTATGAACCCTGATATATATATATATATATATATATATATATATATATATATATATATATATATATATATATATATATATATATATATATATATTTTTTTATTTTTTTTTTATTATATATTTATATCTGTGTCTTTTTTTTCCAACTTGTAGACATGGAAATATTTGCCAATAAAAAGTGAAATAAATGGAAATTATTTTTAAAGCATTTTTTTCATGTCTTTAGATTGTAAATGATTATTTAAAAACAATGAAATTCAATAATAAAAAATTGTGCATTTATGGATCAAAACATCATTACTAGTGTGAAAAAGTAATGAAATACTTTATTAATATCAATAAATTAATTAATCATTCATAAGTAAATGTTTTATGTGTTTGTAATTTCATACAAACAGGAGTCATAAAACATTTAATTATAATTGTTTAATAAAAATGTACAAAATAAGAGGTATGAATACAACAAAATAGATGCTTGATAGATCCTTCAATTCCTTCAATAAAAAAACTGTAGTTTTGAACACATTTATACAGCAATGCCTCTTTAGTGTTTTTCCTTCAACAGTTAATAATACAGTCTGGGAAATTTGAAGAATGACATACATACCCTTTCATTTTAAATCATCCCTCATGTTTCACTATTTCTGCATGCAGAAGAATGTTACTATTTCCATCAAGAGTTATAATTATATTGCACTGGCAACATGTCCAACATGTCTGTTTTAGTCTTATTTTTGATTTACCAATAAAGGGAAACCAACTCAGCATCTTTAAAAACCAACAGTTGTAATTTTAACAAGTACAATATTTATTCTCTTTAAACATATTTCCAGCAAATAAATAACCCCGGGTTTTTTCAGAAAAAAAACCCAACCCAGTAGGGTTTTATTGTTTTTTTTTGTTTTTGTTTTATCATGGTTTTTAGGGTTTTTCAGAATTAAAGGTTTTTTCTTCAATACTTTTATTTTGTAAGAGGATATGTATACTTAATAGAATGTTTTAAAAATAAATAACTTTAAATCATTTAGCAAAATAAATAAAAATTTGAAAAAACACCAAAAGTGTTTTTTTGTTTTTTCCAAATTTAATAGAACATTAAATATTTTCTTATTACATAAGTTATTTTATATGATAAATGTCATATATAATTTTTCATATAAGTTACTCACATTTCCAAATTCAATTATTTGTAATTATTATTTTACCTATTCATGATGTAGAGCGGTAGGAACCGAATGCAGAGATTCGAACAAACAACTTGTTCTTATCTTTCTGAACTTTTTCTTTGAAGATTTTCCGCCATTTTGCTACTTAAAATTGTGTCACAATATTGTCCGAGAAAAGTGATTTAGGAAAATAGTCCATATCTTCAATTTTAAAAGCCATATTTATAGGTAACCACTTAGCATGAGTTTCCATTATTCATTGTCTTTTCCTAGCATCCATTATGTTGACTAAAAAATGCTCTGGTCCTATAATTTGTTTATATCTGTTTTGAATAAATACAGATATAAACAAATAACATTAATGTTTATGTTAACAATAAACATTATATGTTTATGTTGTTTTAATTTTGATTCAATCAGATCCTATCAAATTTCTACATCACATGACAATGTAGTTGTGTCTTTCTTGAAATCATCCAAGCCTTTGAATATACAGTGAAACACCGGTTATACGTTTTTTAAGGGGCCAACAAAAAAAAACGTACAAACGAAAAAAAACGTATAAACAAAATTTGTGAATAAAGTTTTTTAAAAAGAAAACAAATAAAATTTCAGCTATATATGTAACAAAACAATATTTTAAAGCTTAAATTTGTAATTTATTAATAAAATTTGTATTAAAGGATGTTTAAAATTGCTTACAGCACAAAATATTTTGTTATTTTTGACCGAAAAGCTTTTTTTTTTCTTCTTTGAGTGGACAGAGAAATGTTCATTGTTCAAAACAAATGTGTTTTTAGCATTATCGGTTATACTGCTGCTGATCAAATATTTTGATGGCGTTATTTTTATTACTTCTGGCAACTAATTTTAAACCCAATCTGTCACTGTTTTCGTTTTTTTTTTAAAGTTTTCATTTTCTCTTTCAATCAGACGAGTTTTTGGCCACGTGATGCCATTGTTACTATAGGCTAATACACAAAGTGGTCTAGATACTGAGTAAAATAATTTTTCCTTTGTTCCCGCTTTTCGAAAATTTAACGATAGGGCACGTAGATGAACCTAAAAATTTTAATGAACATTTTTGCCTCGGGGAAAAAAGACATTTGTGAATTCTGAAAAACGTGTAAATGAAACGTAAAAACGCATTTTCTTTTTTCTCCATCATTGATTTGAGCACCAAAAAAACGTATAAACGAAATCTTCAATTTTCGGAAAACGTATAATTGAAATAATTTAACAGATTATCAAATTCATTTTAAAGTTGAGATGCAATAATTGCATATGGTAATTTAAAAAAATTTGAAATGGATTCTTTACGAGATTTCTGTCATGTGTTGTTGAGGCATTAAGCAATCATGTTCTTTCAACTTTCCACAACATTGTTGAAAATTTTGAAAGTATTTCTGAACTTCAACAGCTTGGTTCAAAATATTTATGAGGGAATTTTTTTTTCACCTCTGAATTTAAATAGGTGTGCAAAGCAACCAATCATAAGTGTATGGGGATTGGTGTTCTTTCAAAATATCTTTTTCATTTTTTATACGCATAAAAATGTATATTTCAAATGAAGGAAAACAAAAATTACCTTAAATACAGAAATAAAAGTAAAGTAATTTTTAAATTAAAAACAAAAGTAAAAAATAATAAATGAATATAAAAATAATATAAAAAGTTTTAAGGCTTAAAACATTTTCCTTTAAAAAATGTATACATAATAGTTGTATGTATGTGTGTATATATATATAATTTTTCTGGATAGGTTTTCTATTATTAATGTAAATATATCTTAAAAAATTATGTTAAACTAAAAGTTTATTCTATATAAAAATGCAATTTTTATACTGCATATTCATGAATATTTTTCATTAACTATTTAATCATCAATTAGCTAATTTTATTTCCCCTTTTATTTTTCCCCCATATATCTGCAAGGCGAAAATTACTAGAAAAGACAAATTCTAATTTCATATTTTAATAGGATATGTAGGAATGCTATGAATAAAATTTTTGCATATCCCCCCCAAAAAAATTTTTCCTGCCACTTAAAAGTTTCCAAGTCTTATAAGCTATAATGTGAAAACTACTAGCAATAAGACAAATTCAGGGCCCGCGCTAGGGATTTCAAATTATTAGCCAGTAAATTAGCCAAATTTCAAAAATATTAGCCAAATTTTAGAAGTTTTAGCCAAAGTCTAATTTTAACAATTTTTTATGATAGATTTTTTCCCATAGAAAACTTCAATCAAAAAGCAAAATTGGTATACAGTTAAACTATTTTATGAAATGCTAACACTTATATTTTGGAATGCACTTATGTTAAATAAGACAGTTAATACCAATATATATACACATAGCACATTTAATTTTCACTCAATCTTTGTACAAACCAGGCAAACGTCGATTTTTACTATGACACCAATATTCAAATGCTAAATCAAAATTAAAGTTTTTGATATCAGGTCCTTCACTATTGATTAAAATCAAATCACTTAAGTTTTCTGTTTTAAGATTACTCCTGAGTTTTGCTTGCTGAAACCTCTTTCTACATAGTCATTGGGCAAGTAAAACCAATTGTTGCAATTTCAACAAAATTCTTGAAACCTCCACAGTTCCCATATTTCTTTATTACCATGCACCAAAATCTTTCACTGTCAAGTTTTTGTGTTTGTACATAATGTATTTGAATGATTGCCACTCCACAAGAAGTTCATTAGGGTCAATAATTGCAGGTATATTTACATTGTTGCTATTGACCTTTTGATGACCAAACATGCCTGCAAGTTGACGAATCTCTTCATTACCATAATTTAATAAGTTATCTTGTTCTTTAGGCAATTTCACTGGAGAAAAAATATCAAAAAGACTGCACACTTTGTCAGTCGAATATCTTTGCTGAATATTGTTAATAACATTCTTTAAAAAGTTCACAGCTGTTTTAAATACAGCTTGTATTTGTTTAGAGTTCACAGTTATGTCATGGTTTTTAAATTTAACTTCTGTTTGATTTTCATAATTTTCAGGCAAGCTGTACAAAAATTCTCTTAAATTTTTACATTGTTCTAAATTCAAACTATCACCATTAATCATATTAGTTAATGCATACTGACATGATTCGAGATTGTCTAAAACATCAGAAAAAAGCAAGTCTGAGCTCTGTAATGCCAAACATGCAGTATAGAGAGGTCCTAAAGCATCCAACAGAAAATGTGTTGCGGCTATAAATTGGAATTTTGCTATGCTTTTTTTGTAAACTTAAAGCATGAGCATTATTCCTATTAGTATCTTCATCAGTTTGTAAAGCATTTAATAAAAGGTCTATTGACTCTAGAATAGTTTTTACACTTGAATGAAAAGACAACCATCTGGTGTGAAAAACTTGTTTAAATTTAAGAACCTTTGCTCCTAAAACATTTTGGGCATTTCTCAGAATGTTTGAATTCTTTGGTGAATATTTGTAATACTTATGGATATCATTTATAATTCTTTGATATTTAATTAATTATGGCACAGAGTCTGCTGCTTGACCACTTGCTAGTGCAAGTCTATGAGCTGCACAGTGTTCAGAAATAATAAATGGGTTTTCATTTTTACAAAGGGTTACAAGACCACCTCTACACCCAATCATTGTGCTTGCTCTATCTGTACTAAGGGCAATTAAGGAACTTATAGGAAGACCTTTTTCATTCAAAACTTCTACAACTTTTGTATATATTTTTTCTGCTGTGCCACCTTCATTCAACTGTACCAACTTTAAAAAATGAGAAACAACCTTACCTTCAACAACTGCTCGAATGTATATCATTAAATTTTGACAATTACTGCTGTCTGTTGACTCATCGGTTTCCAAGCTGTAAAATTCAGCAGCTTTAATTTTGCTAAAAACATCGTTTTCAATAACTGTTTTTATAGCGCATATGAAGTCGTCAACACTCTCGTGATGTGTATATCGTAGTCTGTCTTCCGTTTTCAGTAACTGCACTTGTGTACAACCTTGAAGAATGTTCAATTCCTGCAGAGAAAGCAACTTTTCCTTAGCTATATTTTCCTTGCAGATGAAATATACATTTTTCATAGTAGATACAATAGCATCTTTCATTTTATGACAAACTTTATTCACAGCTCGCGGCATTTCTCGATGTTCCACGGCATTTTTCGCTTGGCACGCAAATTTGTAATCCACGGTTTTTTCGTGCTTAGAAAAATCATCCGCTTTAGGAGAATCGCTTGATTTACCGGTTGTGAACGTATATGTGCGCCCAGCATCGATGCACCACGTGCATATTACAATCTTTTTTTCGGCAACATGATTCAGCCATTTGTATTTACCAAACCAACTTTGCTGAAGTTTTCTTTTCTCGGGTGGCCGATTATCCGAATCTTCACACTTTCTCTTTTGATTTAAATTTCCTGAATTGGAAGGTTCCTTCTCAAAACATTTTGAAATAGACTGCTGTCTACGTTCCATTTTTGATAGTACGGCAAATGGACAGCGCTTTCTGTTCGCATTCGTACAGAAAAGTGGATGCGGGGGTTGCACCAAAGAATCTGTAAGAGGGGGGGTGAAAGGTGAAACATCTGGCATGGTTCCAAAAATCTCGCGCGGCAGTTAGCCATAGTAAATTCCCACAATTAAGCGGTTTTCCCTTTTTTCCCGCGAAATTTTAAACAATATTGAAACAATTCTGAAAATTAAAAAGAATTTTATTTTTTTTTTAATTTTTTTTTATTTCAGCGGAAAAATCGTTCGCCAATTCTTTCGCCAGAACAGAGTTTATTTCGCCGCATTTACGATTTTATCGCATTTGGCGAGGTGGCGAATGGTTAGCGCGGTCCCAGAAATTGTAATTTCAGATTCTGATGATACACATCTAAGAGGGTTGAATTCAGAAACAATTTTCCCGCTCATCCAAAAGTTTAGTCTTCCACATATACTACATATTTATTAATGACTATTTTTTATGAAAACTGTGTAATTGGGATGCTGTTTATACTGAAGTCTCATTCTCTCTCTTCTTTTCCTGCCATGGTCTGCGAAGGTTAATGTCAAAGATGTCTAGTTTTAATATTAATTTTTGAGTAATTGTGATTATTAAATTATTAATCAAAATCATAATTACTATACATCTAAATTTAATTACATATATGCAATTAGCGTAACTAATTAGAATATGTTTAATATATGATATTGCAAATGTATATCAAAAGCCCACAAAAACCCGGGCGAGTTGGGCTTTTGTAGGAAAACCCGGGTTTTTGTCAACCCCATTAACTTCAAAGAAGTCACCTAGGATTGCTCAGTAATCACCCTCTCCCTTTCACAAACTGTGTAAGCCAAACAACAAAGCAAAACAAAATTAAAAAAAGAAAAAAGAAAGTAGGTAGGAACAATGAAAGTTTTTGCCAAGAAGTTTTGAATGTGAAAGCACTAAAAAGCATTGACAGGCTTTTTAAATCAACATATTTTAACACTATGGATGTAGAGAATTTTAACAGACTAGAAATGAAATATGAAATATGAGGAGAAAGCAAAATAAGCAGGAAAGAATGACCAGCGTTCTATTTTATATCTAAAAATATTGTTACTTTTATAATTTTAGCTGTTGAAAGTAACACTTATCTTAAGTAAAACATATAAAGGTTTAGAATATTTTTATATTATCATGTTTATATTAACATATATTATCATGTTTATATTAACATATATTATCATGTTTTTCATTAAAGGTTGTTTAATGGAATTTATGTTTTCAAAACTTATGAAAAATTATTTGCAGATTCTGATGTTCAAGTTACAAAAAAGAAAAAAACTTCAGCAAAAAAGGACAGTGATGATAGCTTATCGGATTTTAAACCAAAAAAAGAAGATAAAGTATGATAAGCTCCTGCACAGTGTTCTCTTATCAGATAGTGATAGCAAATCTGGAAAAGTTGGAACTAAAAAGTATTTTTTTTTTTTTCTCATATTGATAATATGACATAATATTGGTTAAAACCATAGATATAGAAATAACTAGATTGTGTGGGTATGACAAATAACACATAGGGAACATTAGTAAAGTGAAATGATAGTTTAATTTAGTTTGTTGCTGTATGTTCATTTTTTGCACATGAAGGCTAATTAGACCGAGACCTACTGCTTAAAGTGGATTCCGAACCACTACAAACACCCAAGCTCCAGGCGTGAATAGAATCCGCGAACTGCTGAACTGAAGACCAGAGTGCTAGCCATTCAGCCACAGTTGGCCATGAACAGACTACCTGGCGGGGTTAGGGCGCGAATGCCAGCAAGACTATATAAGCTCCACTTGTGACGGGAATGCGCCAGATGATAAAGAGATTGGCAGCAGAGAGCAGACGACGGCGTCGGAGCAGAATAATGTTGCAGACAGCAACACTTGAGGATTTCATTTACGAACTTTTTATTTTGAAGATATTGCATTTGTAAATATCATTTTTGTTTCATTAAATTTCATGGATTAAACTGCAATTCTGTACTTCATTGAAGATGATTGGCCATTCTACATATACAGGTGGTTATCAAAATAATGGAAACACTCTAGATTTTGAAGGAATCCTTTATTAATATGACGTAGGACCACCTTTGGCATGCAATGCAGCTTGGATTCGCCTGGGAATCGAATCGTACAAATTCTGAATAGTGTTTAGAGGAATATTGTACCATTCTTCATGGAGATATTGTGAAAGTTCCGAGAGAGATGCCAGTGGAGGATGTTGATTCCGGATTGAAAGCTCTAAATAGACCACAACGGTTTGATTATATTGAGGTCTGGGGACTGTGCGGGGCAAGATAGATGTTCCACTTCATCCTCATGTTCATCAAACCATGATTGGACAACTCTGGCTGCATGAATAGGGGTATTATCATCCCCTGCAGGAAACAAAATTTTCATCATAGGATGGACCTGATCAGCTAAAACTTCTCTATACTTCTCCCCAGTGATCCTTCCTTTCAGGGTTACGATTGGATTTGCAGAAAACCATGACACGGTGCCCATACCATGACTGATTCACCTCTATGCTTGAGAGTTGGACAGAGGCAATCAGGATCATACGCTTGTGCAGGTGTTCTCCAGGCGTGTACCCATCCTGTTGTGGGGAAACGTGTGAAAGAGGATTCATTTTACCATAGAACAGTCTTCCACTTATCAATAGACTAGGTTTTGTGGTTGTGACACCACTCTACACGACGTTTGGCATTAGCATCTGTGACAAGTGGCTTGGGAATTGCTGTTCTGCCGTAAATGTTCTCTTTGTGAAAGCATCTCCTAACTGTAAATGTTGACAACGGAGAATCCAGATGCTGATTGAGCTCTGCGGTCACTTTGGCTGCAGTTGTTTTCTCTTTAGACATTACAATCCGCATCAATACCCGTCGGTCTCTTTCACTCAGCTTCTCCTTCCGTCCACTGTTTTGCTTTGCTTTGCTGAGCTTGTCTTTCAGTGCTGCGTGTATGCTGTCATGACTTTAGACACCGACACCGTACCTCTAGAAACGTCTAAAAGTTGAGATGTTTCGGTCACTGTTGCTCCAACTAGTCGGGCTCTTACAATTTGTCTCTCTGAAAATCTGTGAGGTCTGACATTTTACGCTTCTGACAAAAAATCAAAACGTTAACAACTCTGCTAAAGCTCTCTCATACTGCCTAATACATGTACATTTTATATTTTAAAAAAAACAACTGATAGCTAAGATTATATTTTAATGCTTACAAAGCAAATTCTTAAATAAATGTCCCTTTTATTCACAAGTGTTTCCATTATTTTGATAACCACCGTGTGTGTGTATATATATATATATAATGAAGACATATTAGGAATTGAAAACATAAAGGACCCTTTTAGACTAGAAGATACTTCAAATGTATTATAAATGAATAAAAAATATGGAAATTATGCTGTACAACCAAAATAAGAGAAATGCAATAGGCTTGTAGCCTAAATATGAAACGAAAAATACGATAATATAAATGGAAATATGAAGAACATCCAAGATTCTCGTCAGTGGCACCTCCTGAATGAACTGCGAAAATGATGACAAGGTATATTTCAAAATGGTTATGTCTATAGACATAATAACCATGGTGCCATATATACCTTGCTAGAACTCAATGTTACCTGGATTGATCCAAAGCAAAAATTGAAAACAAAAATCAATTTAATAAATTGAACCAATGTAAAAAGTGAACACAAAATTTTCCAGGTTACATTGAGTTCTAGCAAAGTATATATGGCACCATGGTTACATTTAGTTCTAGCAAAGTATATATGGCACCATGGTTATTATGTCTATAGACATAACCATTTTGAAATATACCTTGTCATCATTTTCGCAGTTCATTCAGGAGGTGCCACTGACGAGAATCTTGGATGTTCTGCATATTTTCCATTTATATTATTATCGTATTTTTCGTTTCATATTTAGGCTACAAGCCTATTGCATTTCTCATATTTTGGTTGTACGGCATAATTTCCATATTTTTTATTCATTTATAATACATTGGAAGTATCTTCTAGTCTAAAAGGGTCCTTTATGTTTTCAATTCCTAATATGTCTTCATTGTATTTAATAAGCATACTCATTGCTGCAGTAGCGCTTTTATGCTTATTACTGTTATGTAGTTTACTTTTCAAAAAGTTACCAGTTTCCTCTGTAGAGATTTAAGTGATCTATTAGCATTTATAAATAATAATTATTTTGGTTTAATTTAGTATGTGTATATATATATATATAGATAGATAGATAGATAGATACACATACACAGTGGGACTTGGATAATTCAAAGATGAAGGGACCAGAGAAAAAGTTCTAAATATTCAAAAATTTGAATT
>Ga0115856_100504_pt1 | contig 14605 bp, 10 predicted proteins | sample InSIn4gowninarea_FD_83870 | JGI IMG/M metagenome (GOLD analysis project Ga0115856, IMG submission 83870)
GGCGGCGTTTAGAATCGTATTGAGCTGCCTGTTGATCCTGTGCATCCTTAATTCGTTGTGTGGCGATGTTGAGGATGTCCTGCAAATGCTGGAAGTGTTGATTCGCGGTTGGATTTGCAGTGGATGGTGCAGATGGTAAAGGAGAGCGCGGGTGATATCCGAGATCGAGATAGAATGGAGTGAAACCAGTTGTAGTGTTGACAGCGTCGTTGATGGCGAAGTTGAAGAGAGGGAGGTTGTTATCCCAGTTGCGAGTCTCGGTTGCATAGGCTCGTAGAGCATACTTGAGAACTTTAACTGCAACTTCGGATTGTCCATCAGTTTGTTGGTGTCGTGCTGTTGACCTTTTGCTGTCGATGTTGAGTTTGGAGCAGAGAGCTTGCCAAAATTTCGAATCGATCAAGGAGTCGCGGTCGGAGATGATAGTATCCGGTAAACCGTGATGCTGAAAGTGATGAGTGATGAAGGTGTCGGCGAAGTCGGGAGCGGTGTCGCTTGACTTTGTTGGAATAGCCTGAACTCGCTTGCTTAAGCGATCCACAATAAGGAGAGCGGAATCATAATCTCTTTTGGTTCGAGGTAAAGGAGTCCAATCGAGAGCAATATCAGCCCATCGACGAGAAGGAACAGAGAGAGGGATGAGATTTCCGGTTTTGAATGGTGAGGGCTTGTTTCGCTGACATTGGTCGCAAGAACTGACAAAGTTCTTCACGTCCTTTTCCATGGCAGGCCAGTAATACTTTAGATAAAGCTTGCTGAAGGTTCGTTGCCAGCCAGGATGTGCTGAAGTTGGAATATCGTGTCCTAACTCGAGGAGTTGAGTTCGAAGAGTGGGAGAGTCAGGGATATAGAGTCGGGAATCGTCGTAATAGACTAATCTGTCCTTCAGGGAGAATCGGGAGATGGTGTGCCGCTGTTTTCGTGGTAGCGGTTTGGTCGGTTCGTTGAGGTAAGGAAGGATTGACTCAAGGAATTCGTCAGAGGGATATAACTCTTTCAACTGATTGAAGAATGGTTCATCGGTGATATTGAGTTCGTTGACGAAGATGGAGTTGATGTCGATGCGTTCTGCGCATTTAGAACAGAGTGGAGCGAACAGAGGGGTTCGTGAAAGCGTATCAGCGACTTTATTCCAAGTGCCGGGTTTGTATTCGATGTTGATGTCGAGAGATTGAAGAAATTCAACCCATCTGGCTTGTCTCATTGAAAGGTGCGGTTGTGTTTGAAGCCAGATCAACGCTTTGTGATCGGTGATGCACTTGACAGGGCGTCCAGTGACATATGGTCGACAGTGTTTCAGCATTTCGACAAGAGCGAGTAACTCTTTCTCGTGTACTGAATAGGATAGTTGAGCTCCGTTGAGCTTCTTTGACCAGTAGAGAACGGGATGTACTTTGCTGTCGTTGTGTCGTTGACCTAACCATCCACCAATGGCGAAGTTGCTTGCATCCGAATAGCAGAGAGTTTCGAGGTTGTCGTCGAATGTTCGGAGCAAAGGAGCATTGGTGACCAAGTGGATGAGATGGATGAGTGTGGATTGGTGTTCGTAGTTCCAATTCCAAGTCACGGATTTTCGAAGTAGATTGGTCAAGGGAAGAGCGATGGTTGCGTAGTGAGGGATAAAGTCTTTGAAGAAGTTCACAAGACCAAGGAATCCTCGAAGTTCGTGAATGTTCTTGACAGATTGCCATTCATGTAACGCTTTGAGGTGGAAGGGGGTAGGTTGCATTCCATCGGGAGAGATATCGAATCCGCAGAATTCGATTTTGTTGGTGAAGAAGTCGCATTTCGGCAGTTGCACGAATAGTGTGTGTTGTTGAAGCCGTTGGAATACGAGTCGAAGGTGTTCGAAGTGTTCTTCTTCGGTATTCGAGTAGATAAGTAAATCCTCCAAGTAAGCAACAAGGCAAGTATCGAATGGATCTCCAAAGATACGATTTACCATGCTTTGAAAAGCAGCTGGAGCATTGGTGAGGCCGAATGGCATGACATTCCATTGGAAATGGCCGAATCGAGTTCTGAAAGCGGTTTTGTGGCGGTCCTCAGGTCGGATGAGGAGGTTGTGATAGCCATCTCGCAAGTCGATTTTGCTGTAGCACTTTGCTGTAGTAAGGCGGTCGCGCATTTCCGCAATATTCGGCAGTGGTGTTCTGTCTTTGACGGTGATTTTGTTGAGAGCGCGGTAATCGATGCAAAGTCGTAGCTTTCCATTCTTTTTGCGAACGAAAAGTACTGGTGCTCCATAAGGTGAAGTTGAAGGTGAGATAAAACCTTTGTCGGTTAACTCTTGAAGTCGTTCTTTCAAGATTTGGACTTCCTCAGGCGACAGATGATAAATCTTTTTCCAAGGGATGGTGTTCTCGGAACCAGGTTCGATTTTGATAGCGAGATCCTCCGGTCGTGAAGGTGGGAGATCGTAAGGATCGTCGAATACATCCTTAAACTCTGTGAGAAGAGCTTTAACCACAGGATGGTACTCTGGTGTCGCGGGATCCAAGGAGTTGGATGTGAGAGAAGAGGAAGGGGGAAGTCGGAAGTGATTCGGTTTGGCTTCCGGCCGTAGAGAATGAGTGAAGGGATTCGCTACTAGAGTTGATTCGCCAGTTTGAATGTTGTTGAATTCGAGTTCGTTGATTGAATTGACTCGGATGAAGAAACATTTGACTGAATCTTTGAGTAGTCGAGGTAATTGGTGATGCGAGACGAGGAGTGGCTTTGATTGAGCACTGTTGGCTTCCACTTTATCAGGTATTGTCTCGGGTTCGTCCTCATCATTGGATTCATCGTTTGGGATCAATCCAGGTGTCTCATCAACGCTAATGGTCGTTTCTGAAGTCGCAGGTTGCGGTAAGCCGGTCTTAGCTAATTCGGGCGTTGCAATCGCAGTTGATGTGATGGGTGGTATAGATGAGGTTGTAGGATTCGCCAGTTCAGTTCCAACTTTGATGTGGGCGGAATCTGATACTTGGAGTTGTTTCCATTTGTGAGTTTCGCCGGAGTTGGTGGTGAATCGAATGTAATAGTGTCTCCAGTCGATGTAAAGACTTGCTAGAGATTGAAACCACGGGGTTCCCAGGATGATGTCGTGGTTGATTTCGGCAACGATACATGTGATTGTTAGACTGTACGCGTTCCGATTGATGTTGAAGGTGGAAACTCTGTTCGAGAAAGAGGTTTGTTTGTTTCCAAAGGTGATAGAATATTGAGCCGGTCGGGTAGCTAATCCGTTGTGGCGGCAAAATGAATTGTTGACAATCATTCCAGTCGAACCGCTGTCCAGCAGAAGTTTCGCAGGTGTATTGTCGTCGAGGTAAACCATAAACTCGAATGCGGCCTCTGAAGCGAGAGGTCCGATTGTAAAAGAGTTGATGGTGACAGAAGAGAGTGTTGCAGTTGAGTCGGCAGAAGTAGAAGTAAGTTCGGTAATATCAGCATGTTCCTCAGTTGAGGGCATCAACAGTTCGAAAGGATTGAGTGTGACTACTGTTTGCCCGTCGAGTTTCCCTGTTGTTGTTTCTTTGCTCTGTCGGCGAAGTTTTCCTTGACCGGAGTCGGACAAGTAGGACAAGTAGGAACTTGGTGATTGCCGGTTGTGTCTCGACACCAAAGACATCCATTCTTATCGATGATGGCCTGTCGTTGTTCAGGTGTGAGCTTCTTCCGCTTTGATTGTTTGTTGTTGTTTGGTTTGCCAGGCTTTCCAGTTTTACCCGGCTTCGGATCGTTGTTGTTGTTCTTGGCAGGATTGCCAGGAAGGCCTTTGTTCTTTTTGCGTTCATCAAAAAGGACATCATCGCAGTATTCAGCTGCGGACGTAAGTTCGGCAAATGTAAGATTGGCGTAGTTGGATTGAAGTCGAAGTTGCATTCGTACTTCGGGTTTGAGACCCTCGAGAAAAGCTGATTTGCGTTCCTGATCCCCGAGGTTGTCGATCTGAAGCTCGCACTCGCGAAATTTCGAGATGTAGTCACGAGCCGAGAGGGTTTGTTTGAGGGTAAGCAGCCGAGATCTGGCTCGCTGTTGAGAGTCCTCAGGAAGGAATTCGCGTCTCAATTCGATAATGTAAGACGAGAGAGAGAGGATGGAGGGATGGGGTTCCGTCATCAGAGTGTGAGGATTGTGAATCGTCTTGGTTTGGATCCACAGTTTCGCTGCACCGGTAAGGTAGGAGTGCAACATGATGAACTGAGTAGCCCATGGAAGGTGTTGAACGGGACTCAAGAGGAGAGTGATGCTCTCGCAATGAGCTCGAAGTTTCGCAGCATCCCGTGATCCATCGTAAGTCGTCGCCCGATCCGAGAGAATCTTGAACAATTCTTTCGGCCCAACTTGAAAAGAATTTCCCATAAATTGTTGAGGTTGAGGTGGAGGAGGAGGCTGTTGTTGTTGATACTGTGCAGCGAGATTCTGTGCATAGTTCAGAGCCTGACGAGCCTCGTCCACCCTTTGTTGTGCAGTCATTCGTTCACGATCGATTGCTGCTTGTGCATCCCCTGCAATCCGTTCTGCTTCCCTTCTTGCCCCTTCCGCCACAGCCCTTTGATTCTCCAACTCCACAGTAGTTTCTCTAATGTGGCGATTAGCCTCTGTGCTGATATTGGCAGCAGCATTGGTGGTGTTTGCGAGTTGTTGTTGGAGGTTCGTAATTTGCGCTAGTTGCGCGGCGTAGGTTTGGCGAAGTAAGGCGCGGACTTGACGTTTCTGATCACCGTCAAGGTTGTCGTATTCATCAGTGCGGTTCCCAGAGGTGGGGTCGATGAAGAGGTGAAGGGTAGAGACACTAATCTCGGGAGAGGGGTTGTTGCCAGTGTGCATTCCGGCGTCACTGTCGTTGTCTGACATATTTGACGGGATTTCAGGGATAGAGGGTAAGGTTGGGAGTGAGGTAGAAGTTCTGGAACGAGAACTTTGAATGGTAGGTGGGGCGATGGGGGAAGGTACGCGATCGAAGTTGATTCGGTTCGATTGTAAAGGCGTAGTTGGTTCTCCTTGCATAAACAAAAGCACGAAGAATTAGTAAATGAAATTAAAACAAGAATGGAGTTACTTGTCGCGAAAATAAAGAAAGATGCAATGGCCAAGATTGAAATACTCTAGATTTCTAAGCTTGAGGTGCTACCATGCAATCGGGAAGGGATAAGTTCCACTAGAACAATAGCGCGCTTTGCAAAGTAAAAGACGAGACTTAAACTTTAACAAAGATGGGGAAGCGAGTTGGAGGTAGTAGAGGGACTTGGAAGTAAAGAGAGAAAAGCTTTATAGAAGTGAAGTTCTATTGCTGCACCATGAGGGACGATGAAGGTCGGACCTCATGCTTATATACATTTTTAGAGACCAAATTCCCCTTTTCCAACACGAGAAAATAAACTAATCTATCTGCATTCGACTTGACAGGTCGTTCTCTAAGCTAGATTCGGTCTTTGACATGTCTTTGACATGTGTGGATGAATGTTGGGGGCGAATTTGGGATAAAGAATCAACAAAGAAGTGTTTTGACACGTTGTAGCCGGTGGTGGGGTCGTATAGCGCGTCCTTTGTTGATGTTGGCTCCAGATCTCTTTGTCTGATTGACATGTGTTTGAGATCTGACCTCCAAAAGTCGTGACATAAAGAAAGTCCACGAGTTTGCAAGATGGAGGCAATAACCCAGATGTGGAGTTGTGCAGAATTGGGTAGAGTATCCGTTTCCGATGAGACATTGATGGTTGCCAAGGTAGGGATAAAGGAAAGTAACGGAAAAGGGGTCCGGCGTTCCTAATGAACGGAGGCGTTTCTAGGGACGAGGAGGGATCATGCAATCTTGTGATAATAACAAGAGTTGTAGAACACGACGAGGGCTTTCCGAATCTGCAATAATCTTGAAGATCGATATGTGGGTTACCGAGTAATAGCCGATCGGATGTCGGTAAGGAAATGGGAGTGATGTGGCTCAGATGGCCAAGTGTGGTGTTTGCCCATAGTTAATCCGGCGCTGCTGGATCCCATAGATCTGGGAGCGCGTTGCTGATGTTGCAATTGACTTGAAATGACTTGTAGAAGCCAAAAAAATAGACAAGTCAACCAGACCCGATTACACCCGTTCAAAAGAATCTTTCAGTAAGGCAACAACGGTGGATAGCGCTATTGCAAGAATATCACGCCGCGCTGGTGGATGAGAATAAAGTGAAGATTGGGGATGCTTTGGACATTCAATACAAGCCTGGCAAGGCAAATACAATAGCAGATATCATATCACGGCGCCCAGATCTAGTAGCTGCTGGCAAGGCCGCAGCAGCTGAAGAAGATATTCTTGGAAGAAAGGATTTGGCGGCTATTGAGATGGAGGCAGATTATTACAAGGATCCGGATATGGTCTTGCTTATGCAAGCGCATGAATCAGGAAAAACCAAAGCATTGCCAAACTTCCTGAAGAAGCGCCTAGACCGATACAGATGGGATGCGGACAAGAAAGTGTTCTTGGTGGACGAGGATAGAATTGTTATACCAGACAACAAGAGGATTAAAACGCGCATTTGCTACGAGTTGCATGACCGCAACGGTCACTTCCATGCGCAAAAGAACCTGCCTGCATTCTATCACCTATTCTACTGGCCGCGTATGCAGAAGTACATCTCCACCTACATTGAGACATGCCAAGTATGCATACGCAATAAGAGAAGAACATCAATGGCACCGGGCATGCAACAGCCTATGGAACAACCCTTGGAGAACTTCGACACAATTCATATGGACTGGATAGTCAAGTTACCCGTTACTGCATCCAAGTATGACGCCATCTTGACGGTTATAGACCTTACGTCAAGGGTTACGCATGCTATTCCAACTACAACAACGGCAACGGCGGTAGAAACTGCAGAAATATTCCTGAACCAAGTAGTAAAACATCATGGCTTCCCAAAGCGCATTATTTCAGACCGGGATAGTCGATTTTTGAGCCAGTTCTGGACAGAACTGATGAGATTGATTGGGACCAAACTGAGTTTTTCTACGGCTTTCCACCCAGAGACAGATGCCATGGCGGAACGTGCCAATCAGACCGTTGAAAGCATTACCAGAGCGTACTGCAACTACGCTCAAGATGACTGGGACAAGCATTTGACCATGCTAGAACTAGCAATCAACAGTCATCCAAACGCCGTTACCGGAATAGCACCATTTGAATTGCTCTATGGAAGTATTCCAAACACTACCCCCATCTCTCTCCTCAAACCAATTCCACCTCTCGATTCGCCGAAAACTCCAAAGTGGAAGCCGCACAACAAGTATTTGAGAAAGTTCATTTATTATCCCGTATTGCAAGGGATAAGACGCAAGAGGCGCAAGATAGGGCTGCAGCTTTGAAAGATGAAGGACGTGCGGAGGTACAATGGAATAAAGGAGACAAGGTACTATTATCCACCAAGAATCTCAACATGCAGCGTGCTTCAGATAAGCTGAAACTACGGTGGATTGGGCCATTTGACGTACTGGAACGGGTGGGAAAAGTTGCGTATAAGCTGGATTTGAAGAGGGACCGCAAGCTAAAAGGGATTCACCCTGTATTCCATGCGAGTTTGTTGAAAGCATACCCTGACATGACGGATCAACAACTGGAATACCCTGACCGGATTCAAGAGGTGAAGGCATCACCGGACATCATACCAGAAAAACAAGACGTACATCAAGTTGATGAGGTCATTGCCATACTCATCCGTAGAAACAAGCGGGAATTCCTAGTCAAATGGGTAGATGTCCCAGACTATGACAGTGTCTGGCTGACGCAGAAGCAGCTAGAGAAGTTGGATCCAGATGCTATTGAAGAGTTCTATGAACGGAATCCAGAGAAACGGCCTATCATTTTGAAACTGAAAGTTCCAAAGTAATTCACCCGTTGATACAGAGCTTAAGTATGGAAGGGTCCCTAGTTAACCGCTGTAATAGCATGAGGGCATGCTATTTTGGGAGGGGGGAGTAATGATAGCAAAGTTGGTGGCTTAGCGTAATTAGGTGGCTCAGCGGGGCTTGGAGTCTGAGCCACTCAAAGGAGCAAAATCAGTCGCATATGGCTTTTTGTAACATAACTGAATACTAGCGTATAATCTATCTATCACAGCAGTACACTTCCATAGTTTGGATTGGGAAACGGACAATGTTGTCATTGCAGAGGAAGAGGCAGGGTATGGGGCCAATGCATCACCAGTGATTATCCTTTTCAGAAGCATTTGTCTGAATGCACTTCTACAGGGCACATGAGCAAGATCCACCTTACAACATTCGTAAGAGTTCGATTCAAGACCTCATACATCCGGCAAGGTAAACTTCTACGTGATTGTTCGTGAGATGCATTTTCCTAATAGAGTTTCTACAGCTTTTATGATTCAAAGGGTAATAGGCAGCAGAGCAGTAGTAGTGCTGGTGCAGGTAAGTTGCAAGCGTTTTCAGTTGAACATTGTCCAATGAGTTTACCTAGTGCGATGCGATCCATCCTTTGTTGACAGTAACAAGTCTATGATTATTCTTAACGTGATCCCCTGGGATGATGATGCGATTGACATGGACGCCCTTACCAATGCCGTCATCAGCATTGAGATGGATGGTCTTGTCTGGGGAGCACGCACGCTTGTCCCCATTGGTCACGGAATCAAGAAGCTCCAAGTCACCTGTGTCATTGAAGATGACAAGGTCGGTGTTGACGATCTCTCTGACAAGATCACCGAGTTTGACTTTGTCCAGGTCTGTATCTGTTGTTGCCATACCACATGCATGCGTATCTTGTACTAACTGTTGCATCCTAGTCCGTGGACGTTGCTGCCTTCAACAAATTGTAAATTACTTTAGCACACCATCACTCACGTGCCCTGCGATTAGCGAGTGTAATTGTATACCGGATTAGACTCCCGATGTGGCGGTTGACCCTTCCCTTGACCCTTCCCTTCGTCCATCAGTAATAGCATGGTCTTTCTTCACATTGTTTTACTGCAGAGAAAGAAGCTGTATTTGGGAATGGGGCGAACATTTTTAGAGTAGGATGCTACTACCGCCAATATTATTTATTGTTTGTCTGTAATTCGTTGACTTGATGGTGAACTTGAAGTACCTGCTGCTTGGCAGTCTCCAACATCAGGGTACAAAGACGGGATTTATACTATCTACATAACGGTTGCAGAAATGTGTTACAGCTGCATGACGCAAATTACATTTCAAAGGTATCTGAACTACGGCACTATGACAAGCTAACTTTGATTCCCCAACGCGCCAACGCTCAAACTTCTTTGCCAGTAACAATCCAAGTCATTCAGTGTCCACCCGCTTGCTCTTCATCTTCAGCATCATCTCCCTGCCTTTCCAACGATGCATCTTCGACCTGCCACTCTTCCCCAACAACATTGCAAGCCTTGTCTGCCACTTCATCCGCACGCTCTTCTGTTGAGTAACAGTCCTCAAACACGGATCTTCCTCAAACATGGATCTTCCTCAAACATGGATCTTCCTCAAACATGGATCTTCCTCAAACATGGATCTTCCTTGAAAACGGATCTGCTACACCGGCCAATTTGCAAACTTTCCGGGCATCTGCAATTCACTCCTCCCTCCATATTCTCCATATTCTCCAAGTTGCCTATGGAGCTGTTGTACTATGTTGAAGCAGCTTCCACACACCATCTTCATCATCCACATCACCTGTTGCATCTTACGACACAACAGATTACACAAACCCTTAAGAATCTTGGGAGGCAGCATGATTTCCACCAAGGATGCCGCACCAACAGCCGTTCGCCAAAGCAGGATCAAGGCAAGGCTCCAGCAGCCAAGGCAGAATCCCACAAGCCTTGGTACAGAATCTGTGCAATTCACAGTCAGAGACAGCCTAGTGGGTGACGTATTCCACCCACCATTGACAGAAAACGTATGAGGCGGATTGATTTCATTCCCAGTGTTTCTTCTGCCATCAAATTCACAGGGTATTCTCGCCTCCCAATCTGCACTTGCCCGTTTGCTCCTTCATCCGCAAACCGCATTGGGCGCGCAAAAAGTGTAAAAGTTTTCATTGTACTTTGGAGGTGACATCTGCAGTATTTCGCAAAACAATGTGACGAACTAGTTGCCCTAGACAGTACAATGTGTCAGCCTCCAAGTCATCCATAAGAAACACGCATACCAAGAATAATGAAAATAGTCCATCCAAAGCAATCCCATACGGCCCGCTTCAGAACCCAAGCCAAACAAAGCTGCGGTACTAGTGCTCTTTTCCAAATACATATCCGGCATCTTCCCCATCCCCACTATCAGGCATTGTAAATCATCTATTGACGCGTTTCAAAGAAACATATTACCAGCAAGATGGCCGCAATTCATGTCGCACACGTTTGGAATCAACTTAGCACTTCAAATTTTCTGATACTGAACGAGACGTGTCAGTGCAAGTAACAAATGAGCCGAAGATATAAGTCTTACCTTCCACGCATTGGCACACGTGCAACCCAAATTCTCATCAACAATACGCTGCGAGTGTGAATTCATTCGATAGAAAGTCTCTGGAGCCAAGGGTCAGCAAATAGGTTGGAGACAGGATGATGATACGTACTAAATGAAGCTTTTGAATGATCATCCTTCATTTACAGTTTGCTTGCCAGTTGACGCTCAGGGAGGTAAAGCCATCCACTTAAAAGTTTTATTGAAGACAATCGCCAGTCATCAACGTTCCATGGAAAAAATAACGGTGTAACAAATGTCCAGCCATCAAGTGCCAGGTCTCTGCTGCCCCGGCATTGGCGGAATCAGCAACAAGTGTATGCTAATGAGCTAATGAGCGTCCCAGGGCAGCAGCAGTGGCAGCATCAAGTATCTCTGTAACGAAAGGCGCTGTGATCCTGATAAAAGTTTCGATGTCTGATGCATAGATGTTAATAACACTGTTGCAACAAACTAGGTTTGAGATCCTTACCCACCAGAAGACCGTACATTCTTGGGAGCAAGAGAGGAATTTTTCAACTTGATGAAAGAGAGATGCCGATTCGGATCAAAGCTGCATTGAAATAGCTTCTGCAAAGAAGTTAAATCAATCTGTACCACACGTGATGGCAAGAGAGAAGAACTTACACATCATACGATCCAAGACATGAACCAAGGGATGGCACATTTTGGAATGCACTCTGGATCATCCACCAGATGGCACTTGAATAGTCCATCGCAGTGATAACGTGACTGAATCTTAGAGGCCCTCATCTTCAATCTCCGTTCAGATAGACAGAATTCACAGATCGTGCCCTCCGCCTTTCTGACCGCACGTTTGTTATCTTGCTCAAAAATTTGCCACATGGGAGATTTTACTCCAATCCCTTTGATTGATTTCCACTTCCTCGATGTCTGCATTGAACACTCGTGACTCAAATGCGTCTCCGGTCCAACAGCAACAGCAGTCCTTGATACAACTGATGTTGCAAAAGCTCACAAGATGAAACGGCCGGAATTCTGGGTCTTGGAGAAGACGCAAGGGCTGAACAGGATCACAAGTAAACATACATCGATGGGACGCAGGCATCTGGAGCAGACTTGATGCCAAGGCCAGTCGTACGCATGAGAAGGCAGATAATGCTGATGCCTCTTGTACCGCGGTTGAGGAGGCATAGAAGCTCCAGTCTTTGTAGCTCTTTCCCGTCTGCTGATCATTGTGCCTCTTTGCAAATTTCACCAAATGACCCACTGTCTTTCTATCAGACGCGACAGCGCGCACATCCGTCTCAGAAACAGGATCAGCTGTGGCACCCATTCCCAGGAATCGGTCATGCGCCATCTATCATCAGATTTGTTTCTACCTGTCCAAAAAACCGTCCACAGAGAGAGGCAGAAGTATTGGGGTTCCGGAGACGGAGTGTGAGGCCAGGAAAGGTCCTTGCTTTGCTTGTAGGGCTGGGTTGAAGAAGCAGTTGGCAGACCGGATGGTGATCAGCATGTAGGGTCAAAGCATTGACTCAAATCAGTGGGTGTGTTCCGGAGTAAGTATGCTTGCTGCTGCCTTGGCCTTTGATCTGTCCATCCGTAAAAGCGCCGTACCCAATTCTAAGCTCGTACTCAAAGATCCTCCCTCTTGCGCTTCTGCTCCGTCATCTCATGCAATGGAACAGCTAGCCATTTGCAAATCAAATATACAAAGAATAATGGCGCAAAATGGGTGTTCAGGACGTGAACATTTGGTGCTGTCCAAGGACATAATGGAACCAAGGTCCACTTGCAAATCAGATACACAAGACATCATAGCATGGTAAGTAAGCGTTGACTGCTGTCCGGAAACATAAACACATAGGTTCCACAATTCTGACTTGGAATCAATGCTTACCAAATTCCTTCCCTTGGCCAACATGATCCAATTTGACTACCCAGGGTCGCCTTGCTGCCCTTTGACAACAAAGGCTTGATGTAAGCCATCAGCTCACTGCTTTGCAAATATGAGGTCAGGTCATGCAAATCCAAATCCTCCAATTACCTGTTGTACATTGCTGAGCGTCTCATGTCTTTGATGCACGTTGGATTGGCTTGGGTATGCACTTTGCTCTGATAAAGATGATGCCATTTTTTCTTTTTCTCGATTGCTTTCAGATCCTTCTGTCCAAACACTCCTGCTCCGAAAATGTGAGATGAGGTCATACAAATCCACATCCTGCAACTACCTGTGATCCTTTTCTAAGCTTCCAACTCTGATGCAATTTCATTGAGGCTGGGTAAATGGACTATCTCGACTCTGAACGAGATGTTGCTCTTCTTCTTTTCCTCGATTGGTGTCAGATGGATTGTATCCAAACAGCTCTGGGTTTATGGTTGATCGTGCTAGCTCGAGACTTGAAGAACGTTGCAGATTGGTCTCAAGCGCAGACTGAGGCAAATACCAACCCTGTGAGTGCTCTGTCAGTCAAAGCACATCATTGGGAATTCCAGCATGGAATACTTTCGTCAAGTATGGAGAGAATCCATACAACGTCTGCTTGGAATGCTTCAGTTCCATGCATTTCAAAGTCTTATCAAGAGGCAACTCAGAATCCATGATATTTATACGTCCTAAGCAGCCAGTGAGCAAGTCGATCGAATCACAAGAGGATCACCGACCTGGTGGTTTGAGCCAGCGGATACGAAAGTCTGGGCTACAGCAAATTCACTTCCGTCACTGCAGCTTTTCAGCAAAAGGTTTGGTACGCAGACTATGGGCGTATCAGTTGGAAGTGATTTTGAATTCAGTGGTTCACCCTGCTCACCCTCAAAATGGAGCTCGAAAACGGAGGAGGAGGCAGCCAGCAGCGAACTGTAATTCGCTTCGCAGCCAGTACTGAATGAGGAGAGTAGGGAGGCCAAGGCTTGGAGCAACAAGCAAAGCTGAGACTTGCGGGAAGCGTCGAGGTGACTGAGCTAACTTCTCGGGCATTATGTCCGTTCCACTAAGCTGGCTAGCGACACGGTTCAGATGCACCCTCCTCCTGCGGCAGCGACCACCTCGATGCATATGCAGAAACGAAGGTGACAGTGGTGAAAGCAAGCTTGTGAGGAAAATCTAAGCCACCTCCCGGCTTGTATAAAAGCGGCACACCTTGACTGCACTTCCTCGAAATCGGAACGGTTCAATTTCCGAGAGCACTCCCCAACAGCGACTTCTCGTCAGAGTTCCTTGGCCTGATGATTGTCTATACGCCTATACGCAGTGCTACCGGAAAAGAAGCCTTTGAGTTGACAAGATAAAAGTATGCCAAAAAACTGTTGCAAGTTTCCGCCGAAGATGTAGTAGAGGCTCTACCACCAATTCGCAAAAGTTCAACACATCCTGGACGTCGGAAACTATCAAGGACTAGAACCAGCACCATGAGCCAACAGGATTCCTGAAGCATATGCCTTACTGTTACCACTTACAATCAAACTGAGGATGCATATATCTCTTTCGCGAACGAGTCTATGAAGAATACGTGGCCATGTACGGTACTTGGAACTTGTTGATCAAATTGCACGCAAAACTTACAAGATCTGCTGCAGATTCTCTTGGCAATGTGCCATCAAGCTCCTGCCGCGGAAAGTCCAGATTGTCACAGAAACTTCCAACCATATACGTTATCGAAGAAAGTTTGTTGATTGAAGAGTATGGTGCATGTGCTGAGAGTTCTTGGATGTCCTGGTCACCGTGAAGAAAACAACATCCGAATCTAATGCAACCACCAAAGATGCCTGGAAAATGGTTAGATTCACGCCGGCCAGGTCCTTGAATGATACTTAGATCTGCTGTTGAGAATCTCATGTTCTGGGTATGCATGCTTTGCCGCATGCCTGGACGTGGACTATCAAATTGATACAGCCATGTACTAGTTGATTCCTCTTGTTTCAGCGTTGGCAGCAACAAGTAATATGAATACGTGAAGCTGGATGAACATCACGGGACTGAAGATAAGCACCGGCAGCTGAAGGAACTTCTGCTGGACAGAGATACTGAGCTGTTTCAAACACTAAGGAACAACTGCCTTGAATAAAGTCATCGATTTGGGAAATGGGGAAGAGTGGCAGGTCGAAGATGCATCGTTGGAAAGGCAGGGAGATGATGCTGAAGATGAAGAGCAAGCGGGTGGACACTGAATGACTTGGATTGTTACTGGCA